>Ga0210409_10000044_pt1 | contig 281125 bp, 251 predicted proteins | sample IncBWH17MmetaG_FD_161649 | JGI IMG/M metagenome (GOLD analysis project Ga0210409, IMG submission 161649) | Forest soil microbial communities from Barre Woods Harvard Forest LTER site, Petersham, Massachusetts, United States - Inc-BW-H-17-M | ecosystem: Environmental > Terrestrial > Soil >...
CCAGGGGACGCCGGAGGCTACCTCCGTAGCGGTGGACGATTTCGGCCCGAATGACACAACCTTGCCGGTTTGGGGCGTGTGGGGGTCGGGGCCACCTTCGGCCATGAGGACGGTGTCGCCGAACACCACCAGCCCGGTCGGGACAATGTTGTCGAAGTCGATGAACACGGAGATCTCGCCGTCGAGGGTGACCCGCAGCACGCGGTTGAGGTTCGCATCGGTGACCAGGAAGCCGCCGCGGTATGCTTCTATCGCGAACTGGAATCCGGTCGGGAGGTCGAAGTGGAACGGGATGGTCGGCGGATTGAGCATGTTGAACTCGCCGATGTCAGCGAGGACAGTGAAACTCGCCGGGCCGTCCATTCGATAGATGCCGACAACGTTGGTGCCGCCGGAGTCCGAGGCGACGCCAGTGACCAGTGCGTAGGCGGTGTTGCCGATGAACGCGACGTCGACTACCCCACCATTACCAATGCCGAAGAGTCCAGCCGGCAGACCACTGGCGAACGTCGTGACTTGCCCGGTTTCGGGGTCAACGCGCCAGATCCTGCCTTCTAAGTTTTCGGTGACGTAGAGCGCACCATCGGGGCCGACCGTGCTGCCCTGGGTACCCTCCAGGCCGCTCACCAGCAGGGTGGCGGTAGGCGTCCCGGACGGTGGCCGGGCGCTGGCAGCCGACGGCGTGATCATGGCGATCAGGGCCGCCGCCAACAACACCATGCTGGTCTTGATCGCGGTGACTGCCGCTTGAGTTTTGATTTGTTTTTTCATTTTGTTGTCTTTTTTTGCTTTCTTATTTGTTTGTTGCTGTTGATCTACTGGCGTTGAAGGCGAGCCAGCCCATCACGAGGGCAACGGCCAGTTTTGTAACATTGTTTCCCATATTCTCTCTTTCCATTCGAGGGTCTCGAATTACAGGTGACGCGCACCTGATGGTTAGTATTTGTTTTGTCGATGCGGCTTTCTACGCCAGCTCTCGCGAGCCATACCAGTTGCTGCTGCGCCACGAAGATTGGTGCGAGTAGCTCACCGCGAAGATTGTGAGTCAAGCTGGCTGACTCTGTCTATTGGGGGATATCCCCGATATGCTGCTACCGGATCGCATCCGGATTATGCCGGGCTGAAAAGATGAAAAAGGGGTTATTCCTACTGATAGGAAATTGCTTTTTGGCCATCTTTTCTCAGGGCGCTACAAAGCCCTGCCCGCTGACGGCACCACCACCGCCTACCTCAAATCCGCCTGCGATTACGTTCACCTCAACCCGGTGCGGGCGAGGCTCTTAACATGTCCCGGTTGACGAAGGGTGTCGTGGAGGCGCTTGCACTCCTTGGATTTTTTGGGGCCGGCGTGAACGGCTATTTCTTAAGCCACCTGGCGACGTCCGCGGCGGCGTAGGTGATTAGAATATCGGCGCCGGCGCGGCGCATTGCGAGGAGGCTTTCCAGCGTCACGGCGCGTTCGTCGATCCAGCCGTTGGCGGCGGCGGCTTTCACCATCGAGTATTCCGCGCTCACCGAGTAGGCGGCGGTCGGGTAACCAAATTCGGTTTTCACGCGGTAGAGAATGTCCAGGTACGCGAGCGCGGGTTTCACCATGACGATGTCGGCGCCTTCCTGAATATCCATCGCGACCTCGCGCAGAGCTTCGGAGGCGTTCGCCCCGTCCATCTGGTAACTGCGCCGGTCGCCGAATTTGGGTGTGGACTCAGCCGCTTCGCGGAAGGGCCCGTAAAAGGCGGAAGCAAATTTAGCGGCGTAGGACATGATGGGGGTGTCGGTATGTCCCAACCGGTCAAGTTCCTCGCGAATCGCCCTGACACGGCCGTCCATCATGTCGCTGGGGGCGACGATGTCGGCGCCGGCTTGAGCGTGGCTGGCGGCGGTGCGGGCGAGCAGTTTCAAAGTGGGGTCGTTCAGGATCCGTCCGCCTTTCGAGTCGGTCTGCACGATGCCGCAATGGCCGTGCGACATGTATTCGCAAAGGCAGACATCGGTGATGACCAGCAATTGGGGCAATTCCTTCTTGAGCAGGCGGACCGCCTGCTGGACGATGCCGTTGGCCGCGTAAGCGCCGGTGGCCCGGGTGTCTTTCCGGTCGGGAATGCCGAACAGCAACACGGCCGGCACGCCGGCTTTATGGGCCTGACTGGCCTCGCGCAATAGTTCGTCCGGCGACAACTGAAACACGCTCGGCATGGCGTCAATCGGACTCCGCAGTTTCCGGCCACTGCGAACGAACAAAGGCAGGACCAATTGCGCCGCGCTCAGCCGGGTTTCGCTCACCATTCGACGCAAGGCGGGGGATTGGCGCAAGCGCCGCGGCCGATACGCTGGGAACTGTCCCACGTTATGTAAGCTCATGGATGCCAGTGTAGGTGCTTGGGACGGGCAGGCAAGCTGTGAGCAGCTGTGAGCAGTTGATGGTTGAAGGTTGATAGTTGATAGAGCGGGGAGGGGTCAGAGCGCAGAAAGCGGAAGGCGTAGGGGGCAATCAGTAATCAGTAATCAGTAATCGGGTGGTCGGTGGCTGTGGTCGGTGGTCCGTATTCGGAAGTTAATGGTATGGAGGGAGTAAGGGGGGCCCGAACTTGCGGATACTGCCTCGTTCCTTCTACGAGATTGCCGGGACAGTGCCTAGAATTGGGCCACAGGCACTGAGCTAAGACCTGGCCCCGCCTTCGCGGCGAAATCGTCGCAATCCGGCCCCCCGTCACTCGCCAGTCTGCAGGCCAAAAGCGGCTTGGGATCCGGCGGAATCCAAATGGAGGATGGCCACCGGGTGGGGAATGTCCGGAGGGTCCTGGATGTTGATCCGGATGATTCGCCTGGGCTTGGCGGCTGAGGATTTCCACTTGGGAGCGCGGATTTGAAGTAGCAGGGGACCCGGGGAGCGCGGCTGCGGTCTGCGGCCGGTCATTTCAGCCATGCCGCGGGCTTGTTGCAGCAATTTCATCATGTTCACTCGGGTCGCCATGCGTTTCTGAGAAAAGAGAACGCAATTCACGTGCCATCTAAATCCCGCTTGGCACCGTCCAGGGGTTTTGATTAGCTCAGCCCGCCGAATGAGACAACTGCGCACCATCTTTGCCCTGGCGGTGGTTTTGCTCGCATGTCCTGGTGTTCTGCGTGCCCAGCAGCAGCCGGAGACAAAACTGGAGATCGTACCTCGCAACCTTGAGCAAGGCGGGGGCCTTGTGACCGACCTGAGCACGGGGTTCACCATTGCTACGAACGGGGTGCTCGTCAAATACGGCGAGGCGGTGTTGACGGCGGATAATGCCACCATCGATCCTTCGACGGGCGACATTACGGCCGACGGCGAGGTGCGGATTCAGCAGGATGAGCAACTTTGGGCCAGCGAACACGTTCGTTACAATTACAAAACTCACCAGATGGTGGCGGAGCAGTTTCGCACGGGTGAGACTCCTGTTTTCGCTGCGGGGGCGGGTTTGCACGGGGATATCACAAACCGCATTTATACTGCCACCAACGCGGTGCTGACCACGGACGACGTCGCGAGGCCGGCTTTCAAAGTCAAAGCCCGGCGGATTGAAATCATTCCGGGCAAGCGGATTCGGGCCTACGGCGCGACGCTTTACATTGGCAACGTTCCGTCGTTTTATTTTCCGTACTTTTCCCGAAGCATCGGCGAGCACTCGAATAATTTCAATTTCACTCCCGGCTTCCGGAGCCTCTTCGGTCCGTTCCTCCTGGGCAGGTACACCTGGTATTATAGCGACGAACTGGATGGCGTTTTTCGTGCGGATTACCGGCTGAAACGCGGTCCGGGCGTCGGGCCCGACATCAATTATCATTTCGGCAAGTGGGGGGAGGGGACGCTCCGCTACTATTACACCCACGACGACGATTCGACTGCCGATCAACTAGGCGTCGAAATCCCGCGAGACCGTCAGCGGGTCTATTTTTCCTACGAGGCCAACCCGGCCACCAACCTCTATCTCAAAGGCCTGTTCCGTTACGAGAGCGACCTGGCCGTCACGCGTGACTTCTTTGAAGGTGAATATCTCCGGAACCCGCAGCCCAACTCGTTTTTGGAAGCGAATAAGTTCTGGGACAATTTCAGCGTCGATGCGTTTGCGCAGCCACGGTTGAATCGATTTCTGGAAACGGTTGAGCGCCTGCCGGACGTCAAAGTGACTGGGTACCGGCAGGAAATCGGGGCGTCGCCGCTTTATTATGAGAGCGACAGTTCGGTGGGCTACTACCGCCGTCTGTTCGCCGTGGACCAGGGCACCAACGGGCCGCCGTCGGGTTTGAACTACCAGGCCGGGCGCGCCGACACCTACCACCAGGTGGTGCTGCCGCTGACCTTGTTCGGCTGGCTCAACTTCACGCCGCGCGTGGGCGGGCGCGGAACGTACTACAGCGAGGCCTCGGGCCCCGGCGCCACGACGGACGAACAAACCCGGGGCGTCCTCAACACCGGCGCGGAGGTTTCGTTCAAGGCCTATCGCCTGTGGCCCAACATCCGCAGCACGTTTTTCGACGTTGACGGCTTGCGCCATATTCTTGAGCCGTCGGCTAATTATGTCTTTGTGCCTTCCCCCACCGTCGCCCCGAGCCAGTTGCCGCAATTCGATTATGAACTCCCAAGCCTGCGTTTGCTGCCGAATGAATTCCCCGACTTCAACGCGATTGATTCCATCGACAGCCAAAACGTCATTCGCTGGGGCCTCCACAACAAATTGCAGACCAAGCGCGAAGGGGAGGTCGTCAATCTGGTGGACTGGAATGTCTATGCGGACTGGCGATTGAAACCGCGCGCCGATCAGACCACGTTCTCTGATCTCTACTCCGACGTCACTCTCAGGCCCGGCTCCTGGCTGACCGTCGAATCGCTCACCCGGTATGACTTGAACACGGGCGAATGGCGCATGGCTTTCGATACGGTGACCATCCACCCCAGCACGATCTGGAGCTGGCGAATCGGCCAGTATTATTTGCGCGACGATCTGAGCCTTTCGCCGACCGCGCTGGGCGCCGGCAACAATGTCTATACGAGCGCGATTTACTACCGGCTCAACGAGAACTGGGGCTTCCGCATGAACCACTATTTCGACGCTCACACCGGCCGCCTGCAGGAACAGTCCTATACCGTCTATCGCGACCTGCGCAGTTGGACGGCGGCCCTGTCGTTCCTCAAGCGCAGCAATCCGATCGGGCCGCAGGATTTCACGGTTGCGTTCACTTTTTCTTTGAAGGCCTATCCGCATTATCCGCTCGGCACCGATACGGGCGGGCCGTATTCGCTGTTGGGGATGTGAGCGGCGAGGGGAGGATTTCAACCACGGATTGACCAGTGGGGCTGAGCCGCAACCGAACGTCGCAAAGTGTTTAAAGTGCGGTGGCAGAGCGGAGCGGCGACGGCGCGTTAGCTTTCGCCAGAACCCTTTTGGTCGTTCGCTAGATCGTTTTCTTCTCACCGGTGCAACCCAACAGCGAAAGCGGTGTCGCGCTCCGCTTGCCACCGCACTCCATACGCTTCGCGACGTTCAGAGCCCAGTTGACTCGCTTTCGAGGAAGAGGAAGAGAACGAGGAGGAGGAAGAAAAAGGGGACGAGGAAGAGGCTGCCGGCGTTGGTTTGCGACTCTGCCGCCCTGTCGGCTTTGCGATCTCTGAGGTTAAATGGCCGTGCGCGGCAAGGGGTGGAACTGAAACCGCGCGGGGCGGATGGCCTCGGCATCCAATTCGGCGGTCAGGTAACCACCGTCCTTCAGCAGTTCAATTCCTGCCAGCGCCGGACACAGGCGCACATTAAACGGGTGCCAGTACCGCGCTTCGCGCAACGCGGCGCTCAGGCGATTGGCGGTGTGGCCGAGAAAGCGGATTTGCGGCATGCCGGCCAGCCGGCGGCTTTTCCACAACACCAGGTTGGAGTGCAAATGCCCAATGATCGTCTGCTCGATTTGCGCCAGCCGCGCCTGCACCTCCGGCTCGCGCCATAGGAATGGGAGCGCGCTGGGGTCGTGGCAAAAAAGCAGCACCTTTTGGTCGGCGCGCAAGTCTGCGAAGGCGCGCCGGACCTCCGTGAGGTGTTCGGCGCGCAAGCGCTTCCATTCCGGCCGCTCGGCCGGTAGCGTGTCCGGTTCGAAGACCGGCAGCGCGACCAGTGACGAGGCTACTCCCAGCAAAACATACTTCCCGGTCTCCACCCGCCAAAACGGCTCCAGCCCCAAATCCTGCCGCGCGCGCTGCAAACTGGCCAGCCGCATCCCGCCTCGTCCGCCAACAAAACTGACCTTGCCTAGCTCGTGGTCTCCGTAATTAGCGCGGAGCCGGGGCCCAAAGTGCTGGCGCAGTTTGGCCAGGCACTCCTGCACGCTCTGGCAGGCGGCGGGATCGCTGACCCCCAAGCAGGCTGAATTGCAGGAGTAGTCCCCGTTGGCAACGACAAAATCCCAAGGCGCGCTGCGCTTCAGGAACGAGTCGAGCAGGTGGTTTTGGCCCAGGGGATCGCGCAGCCAGATGAAATGGCGGTAGGCCCGCACCAGCAGGCGGAGCAGCGGGTTGCGCAGGCCCACGAGCTCGAAATCGCGCCCCCGTGCCTGTTCGGCTGCGCTGGCGTAATGAATGTCGCTCAGGATGCCGAGCGTGTATTCGGATTTCCGGGTCACCGGCCCTCGGTCACCCTCGGCAGAGTGATGGTAAAAGTCGTCCCTTCTCCCAATCGGCTGTCGGCGCGGATGGCGCCTCCATGTTCGTTGACGACGCGTTGGGTGACCGCCAAGCCTAGCCCGGTGCCGCTGGGCTTGGTGGTAAAGAAGGGCTCGAACAGGCGTTCCAGGTTCTCGGGTGCAACCCCGTGACCGGTGTCCTGGATGGCGATCTGGATTTGCGACCCGCCCGCGCCTGCGGATTCCCGCAAGGCCGCCGGTTCGCTGTCCGCCTCCATTGTTTCGGTTGAAACGGTCAGCCTCCCGTTATAGCCCATCGCTTCGAGGGCGTTGAGCAGCAGATTCACGAACGCCTGTTCCAGCTCATACTCATCGCCCTCAGTCAGGTCGGCCGCGGCGCGAAAGGAGCGCTGGACGGCGATAGACTTGTCGGCGAGCAGGGGCTGCACCAGGCGGAGCGAATGTTCCAGCACCTGGTGCACATGGACGGGGCCAAAGGTTGCGGGCGCCGTCGCCGCGAACTTCAGCATGCGGCTAATCATCGCGTCGATGCGTCCCAACTCCCGGCGGACAACCTTCGCCAATTCAGCGTCCGGATTTTTTTCGAGGAGCAGTTCAATGAAAGTGCGGCTGGCAACCAATGCGTTTTTTATTTCATGAGCCATGCTGGTGGCCAGGGTGCCGGCATTGGCGAGCCGATCGAGCCGGCGCAGGCGTGCTTCGAATGAACCGGCCCAGGACACGTCGCCAAGCGAAAGGACTATAGGCGAATCCTGCGCCCCGGGCTGCATGAGCAGGGCTTGAACGCACACGGTGACGTTCCCCCGGATTCCCGCAGTTAACTCCAGCCGCCGGCTGCCGATGGGGGTGCGCGCCGCGCGAGCCTCGGTGACGAAATCGAGCAGCGGGCCAGGCAGTGAGCTCGAAGCGACGGTAGAATCGCTTTCGGGCGTCAGGCCGAGAATCCGGCATGCCTCTGCGGTCAGTCGAGCGGTTCTATTTTTTGTTTCGACGATGAGGACGCCGGGAACCCGGTCATCACACGGCGCTTTCGCCGCATTCGACCCTTCGTGGCTCGGTGCTGATATTACCGGCTCGTTCATTGAGTTGCTGCGTGCCGGACGGAGCGTGAGCGCCGAGCATGGAAATGCGGTGCGCTGTCACAGCCGTGCTTCTGGCGTGCTCGAAGCTCGGCACGAGTGCCGCCCGCGTCACGGAATGCCTGAGATTAGTCCGCTTTGCGGCTCAGAGCAACTCAAAAGCCTGCCTGGCTGGGGTTTACTTCTGCGAAGCTTTGAGCGCCTGGTCGATATCGCTCTTGATGTCCTCCGCGTCTTCCAGGCCGATCGAAAGGCGCACATAATCCGCCGTCACCCCGGTTGCAGCCTGCTCTTCCGCGTTCAATTGCTGGTGGGTGGTGGATGCGGGATGAATCACCAGGCTTTTCGCGTCACCGATATTGGCAAGGTGCGAAAGCATTTTGAGGGAATTGATGAATTTTTTGCCGGCCTCGAGCCCGCCTTTGATGCCGAAGCCAAGAATGCCTCCGAAACCGTTCTTGAGATACTTTGCGGCCAGGGCGTGGTTCGGGTCCTCGGGTAGTCCGGGGTAGGTCACCCAGGTCACGAGCGGATGCTTTTTGAGGAAGTGAGCGATTTCGAGCGCGTTCTGGGAGTGTTGTCGCTGGCGGAGGGGAAGCGTTTCCAGTCCTTGCAGGAACAGGAACGAGTTGAACGGGCTCATCGCCGCGCCGAGGTCGCGCAGCAACTGCACGCGCGCCTTGATGATGAACGCCACATTGCCGAGGCCGGGAAAGTCGCCGAACACATCCCAGAATTTCAACCCGTGGTAGCTGGGGTCAGGCTCGGTAAACTCAGGGAACTTGCCGTTGTTCCATTTGAACTTGCCGCCATCAACGAGCACGCCGCCGATCGAGGTGCCATGCCCGCCGATGTACTTGGTCGCCGAGGCGACGATGATATCGACCCCATGGTCGAGTGGCCGCACGAGGCCCGCGCCGACGGTGTTGTCCACAATCAACGGCACGCCCGCATCATGGGCGATTTTGGCCAGTGCCGCGAAATCCGGCACGTCCAGTTTAGGGTTGCCGATCGTCTCGGCAAAAAGCGCCCGGGTCTTCGGCGTGATGGCCTTGCGGAAGGCATCCGGGCTGCGCGAATCCACAAACTTCACGTCGCGCCCCAGTTTCGGCAGCGTGTAATGGAACAGTTGGTAAGTGCCACCATAGAGATTGTTGGCGGAGACGATCTCATCCCCCAGCCGGGTGATGTTGAGCAGCGCGAATGTCGTCGCGGCCTGCCCGGAAGCGACCGCCAGTGCGCCCGTGCCGCCTTCGAGCGCGGCGATGCGCTGCTCGAACACATCGGTCGTCGGGTTCATGATCCGGGTATAGATGTTCCCGAATTCCTTAAGCGCGAACAAATTGGCCGCGTGTTCGGTATCCTTGAAGACGAACGAGGTCGTCTGGTAAATCGGCACGGCGCGGGCGCCGGTCGTAGGATCAGGGACCTGGCCGGCGTGTAACGCCAGCGTGCTAAGGTGCTTGGAAGGCATGCTCATAAACTGCCAAGATTCGCGCTACTGGCCGACCTGGAGGGGCCGGATCTTGATGTTGCGAAACTCCACGCGCCCGTGGTCGCCCTGGAGGGCGAGATAGCCGCTGTCGGATTTGGCGAAACGTGGCATCCTGCCAAATTTGCTTTTCGCAACGCGAGCGTTGAAATCATCGCTGCCCAGCACGTACTCAAAGTATTTCACGCCATTGATCTCGTGGACGCACTTCTCCGGCGAGATCAACAGCCGAACGTGGTTCCACTGGCCGACCGGCTTGGTCGCGTCCAGTGGTTTGCCGGTGTTGGGGTCGGTCGGCGGTTGGTAAAGGGCGTACAGCCAGCCGCATCGGACGGGGTCGGCTGCTTTCACGTTGTCTTCGAGCTGGAACTCCGGACCGGTGGCCCAAACCGCGTTTCCTTCATCCGTCACGTGATACATGATCCCGCTGTTGCCGGCTTCCGAGATGTTGTAATCGAGCTGCAGCTCGAACCAGCCGAACTTCTCTGGTGTGACGATATCGCCTGCGTTATGCGGGTCGGCGCAAACCAGCGCCCCATCCTTCACTTCCCAGCCAGGGCGGACACCCTCGCGCTTGAAGTTATGCCAGCCGCTGAAGTCTGTGCCGTTGAACAGCAACTTCCATCCGGCGGCTTTCTCAACCTCAGTGAGGCTGTTAATGGTCTCGGCCACTGGTGGGGCGGCGATTTGCTTGTCGACGCTCGTTTTCCATTCGTCGCCGAGTTCCGCCAAGGTTTTGCCGGTGCCCGCTTTCCACAAGTCATCGGTGGATTTGCCTTCACGGCAGGTCGCGTTCAGTTTTTTGATTAAACCCTTGTCGTAGGTCTCGACCACATAGTTCAGGAAATTAGCGCTCATGCGGTAGCCCGCGTCGTATTTGAGTGAAAGATTCCTGCGTGTTCGCAACCAGGTAATATCCGCGCCGTGGCTTTGCGGCTCGTAGATGAACCAGCGGATGTAATCGGGAATGCCCTCGACCAGCCAGCCTGGCGGGCGAACTCGGGGGACGTCCGGGTTGGCCCGACGGCCGCCGCCATAGCGCTGGATCACATGGACCTCCTCGTGCAGGATTGCTCCCACGCCTTCACGGGTCAGTTCGTTCTTCAGCCAGGCTGAGTTTACAGTGACATTCGTTCCGCCCGTCGCGGCGACGCCACGCCCTGGCCGGATGAGCACGCGGAACGCTTTCGGGGGGTTATAACCGTCGCTCGCGAGCATCGCGGCGATTTTGGGATACCACTCCGCCAGAACCGGCGCCAATTTGTTCTCGGCCCAGTCCTTCAAATCGGGTGCGCCGGAGGTATCGATCGCAATTTCGCAGTAACCATCCGACGAACGGGTCACGTACGGCTCTCCGGGCGCGTTGCCCGCCGTATCAGCCGCGCCCCCTTCTCCGACGACATCGACCTCGCTGAAGAACGTGTTGCCGAAGTCATCCGTGTCCTCTGTCCGTGAAATATCAAACAGCAGGTATTGAAAACTCCCAAGCTTTCCCTCGGAATCGGCGATGCTCACGCCGTACTGCCCACCGGCATCGCCGCTCTTGGGCCGCGTATCGACTTTCGCGACCAGGTTCCAGCCGCAGGCCTCCGGGTCCGACCCTTTCTTCGGCCGCGCATTGAACCCGTCGGCCTTGCCGTCAGCGCCGTAGAGTTTGTAAAGCTGGGGCCCGCGATCGCGCGGATGCCACGAATAGGTATTCACCTGCGAAATCGCGACGGCGGCGCCAAGATCGACCGACACCCTGCCGCCATCTGTTCCGGCATCGAAAAAGAAATTCTCGCCTGGTTGGTCTTCTGCAGTCGAGCCTTTGCCATCGTGCAACTTGTCGAGGTCGCCGCCATTGGCGTCCCGCACGCCGTCCACAACAGAGAATTCCGCCTTCGTCGCGGCGTCCATGCCCGAGGGCGGGGGAACGTTTTTGAACTTGAACGCCGCGCTCGCGTGTTCGTTGTCGTTATGGTCAATGACGATTTTAACCTCGCCGGGAGCGATTGCTCCGGAGAGGAGAAAAGTCGAGGCGCCGAGGGCAAGGAGGGCAAAGTTTTTCATGCGATTTGGCTGCGCGTCCGAAACGCGGTCATGCTAATGGCCGTTCTTGCGAAGAAAAGGCAAAAATGGGGAGCGTGAATGCGAGGGGTTACTTTCCAGTTTCGCCTGGGGCAGAGGCGGGGTAGGGTAGGGGGTCACCCGGCATAACGACGCAGCATCATTATGGGCAAAGATATCGACATTAAGCAGGAAATTGAATCTTCGCTGGCGGCCGTGCAGCGGCTGCGCGATCGCCGGGCCACGTTGCTCGAGGAAATTCAGGAAATCGATCGCTCGCTGGAGGGCATGCAGAAGCAGATCGTTGAGATTCTGGGGGCCGCTCCCATTGCGTCGGCACCGCAGACATTCTCAGCCAGAATGGTCGAGAAGAAAACCCTCAAACGGGAGCCGGAGCTGACCGTCAATGCCGCCGTGCTCGAAGTTATTCTCGGCGCCGGCGACGAGATCAGCAAATCCGAAATCCGCATCCAATCAATGAAACTCGCCGGGGCCTTCTCGGAATCGGCCCTGAACGCCGCGCTCATGCACTGGGTGGACGAGGGAAACATCGAAAATACCTCCCGGGGTTACTATGCGGCAGTGTCAGCCCGCGGCCGGTAAGTTCTTCTGACGAGGTTCCGTCATACACACCATTACCGTGCGGATCGTAATCGGACGGATCGGGCCCCGCCTGTTGGAAAATCGCTTGAAATGGAATCCTGCGTGCGGCTGGAGTGATCCACGCCACCTGATTTCAAGCCGCTGACGGTTCGGCCTTTGGGCACTCATTTCGTCCTTGCTTGGAGAGCGTCCATCAGCGATGTTGGACACCATGAAAACTTTGACAACCAGGGAGTTCTTTCACTCCCCTGGGATCGTGAAGGCGTTACAGGCCGGACAATCCATCGTGGTGACGGACAACGGCAAACCTGCCTTGATTGTGACCAAGGCAGGCAAACGCCCCCGCAAGACGCGAGCAGACCTCGAACGGGAAGCGCGCGAGATTTGTCCTCAGTCAAAACCTCAAACAAACTTCACTGCAGCTTTGGCGCAACTTAAGACCCGATGATTTACGCGGACACGAGTTTCCTGTTAGCCACTCGCGTCCGGCGCGACACGTTCCACAGGTCGGCGCTTGATTTCTACGAAGAGCACCAGGAAGAAATCTGGCTCTGGTGCCCCTGGCACCGCGTCGAGGTGTTCAACTCGATCCGGCAGCTCGTTCGCCATCCCGACGTCGCCCGACGACTATCACTGTCGGAGGCCAAGGCCTTGATTCACCGATTGGAAACCGACGTTCGGCTGGGTCATTTCACGCATTTGGAAGCCGACTGGCGCGACGTTTTGCGGACCGCCAACGAAACGAGCATTGCCCATGCCTTCGATTACTCCTCTCGCGCTCCCGATCTATTGCACGTCGCTTACGCAAAGGAACTTGCGGCGGAACTGTTTGTCACGTTCGACGAGGACCAATGGCGACTGGCTGAGGCGTCGGGCCTGAAGGCAGTGCGACCTGGATGACGCTCCTTCCCCGACACGCTGGGCTATCCGCCTGAAACTCCAAGCCGGAGCGGGACACCGGCCCCCATCGGAGGGATGGTCAGTTAGCCCTGATGCGAATGCTTTCTATGAAAATATGAACGTGGGATCCAAAGACTCAGCAGCCACCAAGCCAGTGAGCCTCCGGCTGAAACTCGCGGTCCGCGGTGCCGTCCAGGGGGTGGGTTTTCGCCCGTTCGTTTTTCGGCTCGCGACTGAGCTCGGCCTCAAGGGCTGGGTTAATAACTCGCCTCAAGGGGTCTTCATTGAGATTGAAGGGCGCCAACCCGGCCCCGAAAAGTTTCTGTTCCGCCTCGAAGCCGAGAAACCGCCGCGCAGTTTCATTCGGAGCCTCGAATCCTTCTGGCTCGACCCCGTCGGTTACACCGATTTTGAAATCCGCGCGAGCGAGACTGGTGGAGTCAAATCTGCTTTCGTGCTGCCGGACATCGCCACCTGCCCGGACTGTCTGCGGGAGATCTTCGATCCTCAGGACCGCCGGTATTTGTATGCGTTTGCCAATTGCACGAATTGCGGCCCTCGCTTCAGCATCATCGAAGCGTTGCCGTACGACCGTGCCCACACCTCGATGAGATGCTTCACGATGTGTCCACAGTGCCAGGCCGAGTATGATGACCCGCAGAACCGGCGTTTCCATGCCCAGCCGAATGCCTGCCCGGCTTGCGGCCCGAAACTCGAACTCTGGGACTCGCAAGGAAAGCCGCTCGGATCCTCGTCTAACGAGGGCAGCCGGGAGGCGTTAGAGGCCGCCGCCACCGCGCTTCGGGCGGGCAGGGTCGTTGCCCTGAAGGGCCTGGGCGGGTTCCATCTCCTGGTTGACGCACGCGACGACGTGGCCGTGCGCCGCCTCCGCGAATTGAAGCATCGCGAAGAAAAGCCGTTCGCGCTGATGTTTCCCTCGCTCGAGACCGCGCGGGCGGTCTGCGAGGTATCTCCTATGGAAGAGCGGCTGCTGCGCTCGCCGGAATGCCCCATCGTCATCTTGCGCCGGCATGATGCCTCACGCCTCACGCCTCATGTATCCCCCTGTTCTTGCGTCGCCCCCAACAATCCATATTTGGGGGTTATGCTCCCCTACACGCCTTTGCATCATTTGCTGCTCTCGTCGCTCGGGTGCCCCGTCGTCGCCACCAGCGGCAACTTGAGTGACGAGCCGATTTGCATCGATGAGCGCGAGGCGCTGATACGACTCGGCGGCATTGCCGACCTCTTCCTCGTTCACAACCGCCCAATTGTGCGCCACGTGGACGACTCGATCGTGCGCGTCATGGCCGGTCGAGAGATGGTTCTGCGCCGTGCCAGAGGGTATGCGCCGCTTCCTGTAGCGTATGTACAGGGTCGTGGACGGCTACGCCCCCTGGGCAAGCAGGAGGAGCGAGATTCTCCGGGGACGTGGCCGTCGCCACCGCATTCCGGGAGTGTGCCGCTTTCTTCCGCGTCCACGGCGGGAGCGGAGCCCGCTCTGCAAGGCACGAAACCCGGCCCCGGCGTTCAAGAGGCGAACGAATCCGCACCCCTTAGCCCCGCCTCGAGCGTTCTTGCTGTCGGAGCCCATCTAAAGAACGCCATCGCCCTCTCGGTCTGCTCTCAAGTCTTCATCAGCCAGCACATCGGCGATTTGGAAACCGAGCCGGCTCACCGGGCCTTCCAGCGAGTGATTGCTGATTTCCAAAAACTCTACGAAACGGAACCCGCCATCATTGCTGCTGACGCACATCCCGATTACCTCTCAACCAGGTTTGCGCGCACCTGGGAGGGCGAGCGTCCCCGCGAGCCCCATCCATCCCAAGATCAGGGTTCGCGGGGACGCTTGCCCTGCCGGGCGGCTCCGTCCCCCCGACGGTATGTGAGCGTTCAGCACCACGTCGCCCACGTCTTGTCTTGCATGGCCGAAAACGAGCTGAAGCCGCCTTTGCTGGGAGTCGCGTGGGACGGGACCGGCTACGGCCTTGACGGTACCGTTTGGGGCGGCGAGTTCTTCCTGGTTACAGAACAGGCGTGCGACCGCGTCGCACACTTGCGCCCCTTTCGCCTGCCGGGTGGCGACCAGGCCATCAAAGAGCCGCGCCGGACCGCCCTTGGCATGCTTTTCGAGGCTCTAGGCGAAGACGCATTCACAAAGGGCGATTTGGCCCCTGTGCGCGCCTGCTCGGCGACCGAACTGGCGTCCTTTAAAGCCATGCTGGTTCGCCAACTCAATTCGCCACTCACCTCGAGCGCGGGGCGTCTCTTCGATGCCGTCGCTTCCTTCGCCGGGTTGCGGCAGCGGGTCCGTTTTGAAGGCCAGGCCGCCATGGAACTCGAATTCGCTATCGCCGACTGCGACACCGCCGAAGCCTATCCCCTGCCGATTCTTGACTCTGCGCCCCCGTCCGAATCACCAGTCGGCAACTCCGCACTGCGCACTGCGCACTGCGCACTTCTTTTGGACTGGTCCGCGCTGCTCCAGACTCTCCTGGCCGACCTCGGCCACCAGGTCCCCCCAAGTATCGTGTCGGCCAAATTCCATAACGCCCTTGTCGAAGGTATCGTCTCAATCGCTCGGCGCACCGGCCAGGAACGCGTCGTCCTTTCGGGCGGCTGTTTCCAAAACCGTTACCTTACTGAGCGCGCTATCCGCCGGTTGCAGCAGGAAGGCTTCCGTCCCTATTGGCACCAGCGCGTGCCGCCCAATGATGGCGGAATCTGTTTGGGCCAAATCGTTGCTGCACTGCGCCAAAACGTGTAGCCTGGGAGCCGATGTGTTTAGCTGTTCCAGGCAAAATCACCAGTATCAGCGGCGATGACCCGCTGACCCGAACCGGCAAAGTCGATTTCGGCGGCATTCTCAAAGAAGTCAGCCTTGCGTATGTCCCCGAGGCCTGCGTCGGAGAGTACGTGATCGTCCACGTCGGTTTCGCGATCAGCCGCCTCGATGAAGCGGAGGCAAACAAAGTTTTCGAATACCTCCGCGAAATGCACGAATTGAGCGAGTTGGAAGACCACGAAAGGCCTGGTCGCATCTCGCCCGCACCTGCGGCCGGTCACCCTGGGAAAGTGGCAGGCGGTTGAGTTCGGAACTCAATGAAGTACATCGACGAATATCGCGACGCGGAGGCTGCGCGGAAATACGCGCATGAAATCGCCCGCATCACCACGCGACCGTGGGCGCTTATGGAGGTGTGCGGCGGCCAGACTCACGCGATCGTTAAATTCGGCCTCGACGAGCTTCTGCCCCGAAACCTGGAATTGATCCACGGTCCCGGCTGCCCGGTCTGTGTGACTCCTCTTGAATTGATCGATAAAGCGCTTCAGATCGCTGCTCGGCCTGACGTGATTTTTTGCTCATTCGGCGACATGCTCCGTGTGCCGGGCAGCGCGACGGATTTGCTTTCAGTCAAAGCCGCGGGGGGCGACGTTCGCATCGTTTATTCGCCTTTGGATGCGGTGAAATTGGCCGGGCAAAATCCCGCCAAAGAAGTCGTGTTCTTTGGCGTCGGCTTTGAAACCACCGCGCCGGCGACGGCCATGGCGGTCTATCAAGCGGCACAGAAAGGGCTGAAGAATTTTTCGCTGCTGGTTTCGCACGTGCTCGTGCCGCCGGCCATGGAAGCGATCCTGCGTTCGCCCGAGCGCCGTGTGCAGGCCTTTCTGGCCGCCGGCCACGTCTGCACCGTTATGGGTTATGACGAATACCTGCCGCTCGCCTCAAAATATCGCGTGCCCATCGTCGTCACCGGGTTCGAGCCTCTCGACATCCTGCAGGGAGTTTTCATGTGCGTCGAACAGTTGGAAAACGGGCGCGCCGAGGTGGAAAATCAATACAGCCGCTCCGTCCGCCAGGAAGGCAACCGCCCGGCACAGCAGCTTATTCGCGAAGTGTTCCAGGTCATCCCGCGCAAGTGGCGCGGGATCGGCGAAATCCAGCAAAGTGGCCTGGGCCTCAGCCCGGCCTATACCGCCTACGATGCCGAGCGGAAATTCGGGGTGGCTGAGTTGCGGGTCGAGGAACCAACCGAATGCTTGAGCGGCCAGGTGTTGCAGGGAAAAATCAAGCCCCATGAATGTCCCGCGTTCGGCACGCGCTGCACGCCGGAGCATCCACTGGGAGCAACCATGGTCTCTAGCGAGGGGGCTTGCGCAGCCTACTATCGCTATCGCCCTTCCTGACCATGCCTACTCCCCTCGAATTCGCCCCGTCGTGTCCTTTCCCGATCCAAAACTATCCGAACGTGCTGCTCGCGCACGGAGGCGGTGGGAAGCTGATGCACCAGCTTATCGGCAAGATGTTCGTGCCGGCTTTCCGTAACTCTTTGCTTGAGTCGCAGCACGACGCCAGCGTCTTTGAAATCGCAGGCCAGCGTCTGGCCCTGACCACCGATTCCTACGTCGTCCGGCCTTTATTTTTTCCCGGCGGCGATCTTGGCTCGCTGGCTGTGCACGGCACCGTTAACGACCTTGCGATGGCCGGCGCCCGGCCGCTTTATCTCAGCGCCTCGTTTATTATCGAGGAAGGTCTGCCGATGGACACCTTGTGGAAAATCGTCTCTTCGATGCAACAGGCGGCTCAGCAAGCCCGTGTGCAGATTATCACCGGTGATACGAAGGTCGTGGATAAAGGCAAAGGTGACGGCTTGTTCATCAATACCACCGGCGTGGGTATCCTTGAGCATGCTCTCAAAATCGCGCCGCAAAGCGTCAAACCCGGTGATGTCATCCTGGTGAGCGGCGATGTCGGTCGCCACGGCATGGCCATTATGGCCGTGCGCGAAGGGTTGGAGTTCGAGAGCGCGATCGAAAGCGACTCAGCGCCCCTGGCGGACGACGTGCTTCAGCTTCTCCGCGCGGGCATCGACGTCCATTGCCTGCGAGACCTCACGCGCGGGGGGCTGACAAGTGTCCTCAACGAGATCGCCGAAGCGGCCAATTTGTTGCTTCAAGTGGAGGAGAAACTAATCCCGGTGCGTGAGGATGTCCGCGCGGCCTGCGAGATTCTCGGCCTCGACCCCTTTCAGGTTGCCTGTGAGGGGCGGTTCGCCGCATTCGTGCCCGCACCCGATGCAGATCGGACTTTGGAGCTCCTGCGCACGCTTCCTAACGGCGCCGGTGCTGCTAGAATTGGAAGGGTGGCCGATCAACAGACGCCGAAAGTCTTGCTCGAGAGCGTCTTGGGCCCGCAGCGGATTCTCGATATGGCCAGCGGGGAGCAGTTGCCGCGGATTTGCTGACTTCACCGGCCGCGGCCCTGGCCGAGTGGGCGAGCGGGGCCGCAACGCCAAGCCGCTGAAACGCGAAAATTTGACATTCCCTAACCATCCGTTGTAAGTAGTTTTGATTGACTGACTTCCGCGTGTTTCCAGCGAAAAGAATCCGACTGCAACCGTCGCGCCGCCAGCGCGAAGTTTGTTTGCGTTAAGCTTCCTCCGTTTTGAACATTATTTCTCCGAATACGTCCAATACTTGGGTGAGTTAGGTTGTGGTGAGTGAGACGGCCCGGCATCGGGCCGTCTCTTTCTTTCCCGGTGAATCCCCTGGTTTGTTTTCAGCCGCGCCCTGGATTGTCGTCGTCCAGCCGGCATAGGATGTTTCTCTCAGAAGCAGTTTATGAAGATGTTGTTTTTTTCGGCCGACGGCATGGAGGTGGAACAGGTGAGTCGCGAGTTCACCCAGGCTGGGATCGTCTGTGAGGTCCGCCACGGTAAGCGCAAGAATGGGTCTGTGCCCGACGTGGAGCTTTGGATTCGAAATGATGGCGACTGCCATCGGGCGTTTCTGCTTTGTGTGCGGCTTGGTATCGGGTTCGCCCGGCGCCCCGCCGAGCGGGTGGAACTCGAATCCGACGGTTAAGGCCTCCCGGGAACCCAGGAACGTCAAGGCGGAGCGGCTGCCTTGACCCCGAGGCGGGCGGCCACTTCGCCCAGCAACTCATCGTAGGGCCGATGATGCATGTGACCGATTTTAATTTCCTCCTCGGCAGCGCTACCCCTATCCCGCACCAGCCAGGCGCGGCACTGAAGTCGAAAGGCCTCTTCTCCGACCGACACGATGGACGCCCGCACCCGAACCCAAATCGGTTCGTCAGGCAGCCATGAGCCGTAGGCCAGGTTGTTCATACCGCTGCCTTTCTTCTCGAATACTAGCCGGTCCAGCCCTGCCTCCGCCACCGTGTACTCATGTTTCTGGAATACCTCCCTCGTGACCTGGCCGATCTGGCCCGGAGTGTTGCCGCGCAGCACCACCGACGCCAGGATGGTGGAGTCCGCCTGCCCGGTGGAACGGCAGCCGACGGCTGTAATCCAGCACAGCAACCAGGCAATGCCGGCCCAGAAACGCAAGACCCCTCGCAGCGGGATTCGGTGAGCCGCGTTGGACGACTCGCCGAGGCTGCGTTCCTGGACCACTGCTCCGTCGCGTCGCTCAGATGTTATTTCACGCCCATGCATGGACCAAGTGTATGGCCGGCGTCCCCTTGAGGCCAGTGGCTTTCCGGTTTTGGCCTTGACCCCGATTCCGCCCGCTCCTAGAAAGAGCGCGCATGCCGCTTCTCTACGCGCATTCTTCCGCTGCGAGCCGCAGCTTCCATAGTCTCAAACCGGTCGCGTGTGCGAGTTCCAACTCTCCACCTTCAACCCGCGACCGGCAACCGACAGTGGGCCAACCCCTGAGCAATGACTGCTCATGAATGTTCCGATCGAAACAGGAGCGTCGTCGTCGGCCACCCGCTCGCACGGCGGCGGTCTCCTGGTGCTTAGCGCGGTCGTGGCGGCGCTGGGCTCGTTCTTGTTCGGGTTCGACACGGCTGTCATCTCCGGCACGACCGAGTCACTTCGCCAGGTTTTTTCGCTGAACGATAACCTGCTCGGATTCACCGTCTCCAGCGCCTTGCTTGGGACCATGGTCGGCTCACTATCGGTCGGGCGCCCCGCCGATTGGTGGGGACGGCGGCCCGTGCTCGCGTGGCTCGCGGTCCTGTTTCTCGTTTCCGCCGCGGGATGCGCTACCTCTTGGAACTGGTATGCGCTCCTCTTTTTCCGCTGGTTGGGTGGTATTGCCGTGGGCGCAGCGTCCGTGGTATGCCCAATGTACATCACGGAGATCGCCCCGGCCCGGAGACGCGGCTTGCTTGTCGCAGTGAGCCAATTGAACATCGTCGTGGGCATCCTGGCCGCCTATTTCTCGAATTACCTCGTCGACCGCGTCCTGGGCGCTGAACAAACCGGTGCATGGCGTTGGATGTTTGGGGTGATGACTCTGCCGGCTTTGGCGTTCCTCGTAACCGCGGTCGTTATTCCCGAAAGTCCCCGCTGGCTTATCAAGCAAGACCGCCGAGCCGATGCGGAACGGGTTCTCGCCCGGTTTGGCCACGAGAATCCAGCGGAGGAGGCTCGGGAAATCCATGAATCGCTCGCCCTGGAAACCTCCGGCCGGCACCAGCGGCTCTTTCAGCGAAAGTACCTTAAGCCGCTCCTGCTCGCCTGCATGATCGGCGCTTTCAACCAACTCGATGGCATTAACGCAGTGATTTATTACACCGCCGATATCTTCCGGATGGCCGGCGCGGACAAGGCTGGCGCTTTGATGCAGTCCGTCATCGTCGGACTCACCAATCTCGTCATGACTCTCGTCGCCATGGCGCTGATCGACCGTGTTGGGCGTAAGGCGCTCCTCCTGGTCGGTTCGGTCACCTTTGTGTTTTCGCATTTGCTCGCAGCGTGGGTATTCGCCACTCACGCGCAGGGTTGGATAGTAATCGCCGCAATGATGGGTGTGGTCGGTTCGCACGCCTACTCTCAGGGCGCGGTGGTTTGGGTGATCATCAATGAGCTCCTGCCAAATGCCGTGCGCGCCTCCGGCTCGGCGGTCGTGTGTTTCCTCATTTGGGTACTGTGCGCCGGGGTGAGTTGGTCATTCCCGGTCGTCGCCGCCGCTTCCGGCGCCTATGCGTTCGGTTTCTTCGCGCTGATGATGGTCCTCCAGTTCTTCCTCGTTCTTAAATACCTTCCCGAAACCAAAGGCATCTCCCTGGAGGAACTGCAGAAACGGCTGGGCGTGGCGGACTGAGCCGTGAGTCGTGGGTTGCTGGTGATTAGTACTCGTCCTTCTCCGGCCACCATTTCACGCACCTGTCCGCCGTAGCCTAGGAGGCCGTGTGAAAACTCTGAAAACGACCACTGGCCGGATCGTTTATCAACGAGTTACAGAAGTTTATCAATGGCTTACGCAAGCGCATTTGAGTTTTCACACAGGCCCCTAGGCGAAGGCGGATCACGCTCTACGCTCCCTTCCTCACCGGTTCACCAGCACCCTTAGCGCCTTCGGCTGCACCACAAACCGCGCCGGCGTATAGCCGATGAGCTCCCCGTCCGCGGCCACCTCCAGCGTAGTGTCACCCTCTACGGTCAGTTCCGAAGCCATGAGATATCGGACCTTCGGATGGTCCGTATGCCGCCCCTGGCACACGCGCCGCAACTGCTTCACGGCTTCCCAACGGCCCAGCGCTTCGATCAGGTTGATATTCAGTCGCCCATCATCCATTCGTGCGCCAGGCGCCAGCTTCATCCCACCACCAGCGCATTCGCTGTTGCTGGCGCAGACAAATAGAAACCGCTTTTCATCGACCTGCTGGTCATGCGTCACCCGCAACAACGGCGCGGCGTAGCTCCACAGGGCTCGGAACAGCCCCACCGGGTAGGCCAGTCGCTCGCCAAAGAGCCGCTTGATGGCGGGTGTCGTCCGCCTCAGGGATTCACTGGCAATGCCGACCCCGGCGAAAAGCAAAGCGTGCCGAACCACTGCCTGGCGTTCCACCTGACACTCGACCCGGATCACATCGATCGACTGCATTCGTGTTCCGACGAAGGCCTGACGGGCCTTCGACAGGTCTCCGACGGCTAATGCGTCGCCGATGTCATTGCCGGTCCCTGTCGGCACCACACCCAGCGCGGACTTAGGGTTTCCGGCGCAAAGAATCCCACTGGCCACCTCGAAAGCCGTTCCGTCACCGCCGACCGCCATGAGCACTTCGTACTCGCCGGTTCGCTCGCGCGCAATCTGCATCGCCTCTCCCGCTCGGTTGGTGAAAACGTCCTCGATAGGAAGACCATCGCGCTCCAGGCCGCTCTTGAATTGTTCCCACCGGGCTAGCCCGCGGCCCGCTCCGGCGACGGGATTGACAATAAAGAGCGCCCTCCGAGTCGTCATTAGTTCAGATCGGCAAACTCTCCGGCACCGACTCCGCCGGGAGCAAAAACAGTCTGTATTCCGCGGTCACACTTCCTCGCGCCGGGAGCCATCGGTAGCCCGGCACGCCGAACAACCCGCCCCGCTCGATCATCGCCCGTCGGGTTTCTGGGAATGGTGACACTCCAAACTCCATTCCGCGCGTCAAGGTGACACCATTCCACGGGCCTTGCGTGCGGCTGTAGTTCTCCTCCCAGATTCCGAGCCAGGGAAAATCCTTTTGTTTCCAGGCGTAGCCGAATGCGAGCTTGTGCGTCGGACTCCACGCCGCGAACCACGCGACTTCGCGGGCCGGGTCCATTAAATGTGTTGAGAACGCTCCGGACACTGGACGATTCGTAAACACTCGCAGGTCCTCCTCGCTCCCATTGGCGCAAGGAACCATCGGCCAGTTGAACTCCGCCCCGATCTTCATGTAACCCTTGCCGTTGGTGAAATCGCTTTCGGTCACTTTCGAACGCGTCGCCGTGGCCCGGAACTGGGTCCGTCCTTTTTCCAGGAACGGCGGTCCTAGCGTGACGTGCTGCGTCCACGCCAGGGGATGGTCTTGCGCGCTGAGGTTTTCGACCGTTTCCGCAACCGTCGCCACCCGGGACCCGGAGGGCAGGCGGATGCTGCGCCTGAAGCGGAGCCGTGCCTCGGCAAACTCCGCGCGCTGGGTCAGGGTGTCGCCCTCTACGGTGATCTCGTACCTGGACACCGGCGCCTCGCCATGAACGGTCATCCCCGCAGTCGCCTCGGCTTCGGACGGACCGCCGAAATTGTCCGTGCACAGGTTGTGCCCTAGAATTCCCGCCAGCAGCTTGCTCTCTGCGTTGCCCCCGTATTGCGGATGCTTGTGCGGGTCGTAGTGCGACGGTTCCAGCGTCGGCCACGGCGGCGACCAGAGCGGGTTAACCTCACTGGCCCGATCGACTACCGCTGCGATGTGCCCGCCTTCGACGGTGACGATGATTTCCAGCACGCCGTTGCTCAGCGCGCGCGCGCGCCGTCCGCGATACTCAGTTTCTTTCATAGGTTCCCGGGCTCGGAGTGTCGTCCGGATCCTAGTCTCCTTGAGGAAGAAACCCAACACTCTTTCTCCGCCTGTCGGAACTTAATGACAATGTCCCTATACCGACTTAATGGAAATGTCCCTATTGGTGCAGGGAGGCGTGGGCCATGCTGCACCGCACGTGGAGACATTGACAATGAGTCGCAAAGAACGGGATCGAATGAAGATCATGGTGGGCGTGAAGGCCAAAGAACTAAGCCAAGTGCAGGCGGCCGAGCTAATGGGTTTGGGCTACCGGCAGGCCAAGCGGCTGTGGCGGCGCTATCAAGACCAAGGCGATGCTGGCCTGGTGCATCGGCTGCGCGGCAAACCTGGAATGCGGTGCAAGCCTGCGGCGTTGCGCACGGAGGTGCTCAAGCTCTGCGCCCAGGAACGCTACGCGGATTTTGGGCCGACTTTGCTAGCCGAGGAACTGCAGAAGAAAGGGATCGTGGTGGATCACGATACGGTGCGGCGATGGTTGTTGGCGAGCGGCAAGCGTACGGTGCGGCGGCGACGCCAACAACACCGGCAGTGGCGGGAGCGTAGACCGTGCTTTGGCGCGATGGTTCAACTGGATGGTTCACATCATGACTGGTTTGAAGGGCGGCGTGCCAAGTGCGTGTTGATGGTGATGGTGGACGACGCGACCAACCGTCTGCGGGCGCGTTTTAGCGAGGAAGAAACTACCCGGGCCAGCTACGATGTATTGGAGGCTTGGGTGCGCCAGAACGGGCTGCCTGGCAGTTTGTATGTGGACCGGGACAGTATCTATCGCTGCGAAGGCCAAGCCAGTGTGGCCGAGCAACTGGCCGGCCAGGAGCGCCAAACGCAATTTGGGCGGGCGATGGCGCAGTTGGGGGTGGAACTGATTTTGGCCAACAGTCCACAAGCCAAGGGGCGGGTGGAACGGATGAACGGAGTACTGCAAGACCGGCTGGTGAAGGCGCTGCGGTTGGCGGGGATCAGCGATGTGGAAGAGGCCAACCAGTTCCTGCAAACCACGTTCTTGGGCGAGTTCAACCGGCATTTTGAGCGGGCGGCAGCCAGCCCGATGGACGCGCACCGGGGGATCCCACGCAACTTGGACGAAGTGCTCAGTTGGGAGGAGCACCGGGTCGTGCAGCGAGACTGGACGGTGGGCTGTGAGGCCAAGTGGTATCAACTGGACCGTCAGCACGAGGCGCTGAGTCTGGCGGGCCGCAAGGTGGTGGTACGCAAGTTGCGCGACGGAAGGGTTCAACTGGTGTATCGGGCAAAGAAACTCCAATGGAAAGAACTGCCAAGCCGTCCCGCGCGGGTCCACAAGAGCCAAGCCGCGAGCCAAGTCAGAACGATAAAACCTCCTGCGGCGCAACACCCCTGGCGGCGTCCTCTTCTGCGTGGAGGACGGGCGACTCGGTTTGCTGTGGGGGATTCCGGTCGGTCTCCGCTTCGCTCCGACCTCCCTCCATCCCCCACAGCAAACCGAGGAAACAAACAGCTACTGGCAACTAACAAAAAAGGGACATTCTCTCCTAAGTTATAAAGGGGACATTTCTATTAAGTTTTGACACACTCTTTCTCCGCCTTTACCTTCGCCCCACGCGGGCTATGCTCCTTCTATGAGAAGCGCAGTGGCGGCGACCCTCGTCTTCGTGGCGGGCTTCATCATTATGGTGTTGGAGATCGTTGGCGCGCGTTTCCTGGCCCGCGACTTCGGAAACTCGTTTCATGTCTGGGTCAGCCAAATCGGCGTCGTCTTAATCGCGCTGGCATTGGGCTACTCTCTTGGGGGCGTCCTGGCTGACCGTTGGCGTCGCCTCTCTTTCCTGGCGGCCTTGCTCGCGCCCGCGGGCCTGCTGCTCGTTCTTATCCCAAACTGGGCTGCCCATCTGATCGATCCCATCATTTTACGGCACCCTCTCGATCAGCCCGTGCCGCAACTCTGGCAAAAGCTCGACCCCGTCCTGGGCAGTACGGTCGTCTTTCTGTTGCCCTGCGCTGCGCTCGCCACCCTTTCGCCCTATATGATCCGGTTGGCCACGCCCACCCTCGCCCAGGTGGGTCGCTCCAGCGGATTTATCATTGCTGCCAGCACCGTCGGCAGCATCGCCGGCGTCTTCGTCTCGGGATTGCTCTTCATTGACTATCTGCGGCTGTCGAGCATTTTTCGGGTCATGGGTGTGCTGACAATTTTCCTGGCGGTGCTCTGTGCATCCCTCGATCGCTGGTTGTTCCCGCGAGCACCCCTGGCCAACCCGAACTCCGGACAATGAATCCAATGCGGCCACCTCTCCGGCAACTACCGTGGACCAAACCGGCCCAAAAGGTAATCAGCCTGCATTTGCTCTGCCTGCTGCTCGCACCTTCTTCGCACGCCGCCAACCAGGTTTTCGAGGCCACCTCTGCTTACCACCACATTCGCGTGGTCGATGACCGCGGCATACGAACGCTATTCTTCGACGACGCCATGGAAACGCGCATGTCACTGCAGGACCCTTCGCAGGGGCACTTCGAATACACTGAATATTTTCAAATGCCCTGGCTCTGGAACACCCAGCTTACCCGCGTTCTCATGATCGGCCTGGGCGGCGGCAGCACTCAGCGGGCCTTCGAGCGCTATTACCCTGACGTTTCCGTCCAAAGTGTCGACATCGACCCGATCGTCGTGCAAGTCGCCCACAACTACTTCGGTTTCGTCGAATCCGAACGGCAGAAGGTAGCAACGGAGGACGGGCGGATGTTTTTGCGCCGCAGTCAGGCCCGTTACGATCTAATCATCCTCGACGCCTACGTCCAGGGTCGCTACGGCTCAAGCATCCCTCAACACCTCGCCACTAAAGAGTTCTTTGAGCTGGCCCGCGACCATCTCAACAAGACCAACGGTATTGTCGCGTACAACGTCATCGGCAACATCAACGGCTGGCGTGCCAACGTCGTCGGCGCTCTTTATCGCACGCTGAAAAGCGTCTTTCCGCAGGTTTACGCTTTCCCGGCCGCCACGAGCCAGAACGTTGTCCTCCTCGCCACCACCGCTACAGTTCGGGCTGACCTCAACGCCCTGCGCCAGCGGGCCGCCGTGCTCATTCAGGCGCGGCGGATCATTTCGCCCGGGTTCCTGCCACGACTCGATCGGTTCCAGCCCCAGCCGCCGCCCAACGCCCCAACCTGCCCGGTCCTCACCGACGACTTTGCGCCGGTCGAAGGTTTAGCCGCAGCCGCAGAAGGGCAGGGTGCCAGCTCACAGAGATAGCCTTCGTGCCACGTTGCGACGAATCTGCCCGCCGACTGTGGACTCTGGACCTTAGCCTTGGGGCTCGCGCCTTGAGACTTGAGACTTGAGACTAACCCTCACACCTTCGGCTCCCACCCCGGCTCGTACTGCCGGCTCCAGAGTTTCATCGCGTCGGCATCGTCCTTGATGTGCCCGTTCGCTGGATCAGTGTGGAGTTCGCGGCCGACGCGCCAGGCGATGTTGCCCAGGTGCAGCATCGACACGCTCTTGTTCCCCTCGGTGATCGGTGAGTTGGGCTTCTCGCCGCTCCGAACGCAGTCCAGGAGGTTTTTCACGTGCATCCGGTCCAACCCAATGCCGCTGGCGCTGACGGTGTTCGTCGCGTCACCCTTCTCGTTCCCCGTAACTTCTTTTACCTTCTTATTCTTTTTGTCGAAAACCGTATAATTGTTGCCGTCCAGCAGCATGGCGCCCTCGGTGCCATACACCAGCGAGCCGCGTTCGAGACCCTCCACCGGGTAATTATTGCAGCTTCGTCCCTCCCACGTGATCGTTTTGCCTTCGGCGTAGTCCCAGCCGATCACCTGCGTATCAGGCGTTTCCCAATCATCCTCGAATTGGTAGCGGCCACCGTTGGAAGTGACACGGCTCGGCCAGTCCACGCCCAGGGCCCAGCGGCAAACGTCCACCTCGTGCGTCCCATTGTTGAGCGCCTCACCGGTGCCCCAATGCCAGAACCAGTGCCAGTTATAATGGATCAGGTTGTCGCGATATTCACGTCGCGGCGCCGGTCCCTGCCATAGTTCATAATCTAGCCAGCTCGGGACGGGCGCGGGCTTGCCGTGGCCAATCGAGCTGCGCTTGTTGTCGTACCACGCGCGGGCGAAATAGGTCTTGCCGATGATTCCTTCCTTCAGCTCTTTCATCGCTTGCTGCATGTTCGGAAACGAGCGGCGTTGGTTGCCCATCTGGCAAACCCGTCCGCTTTTCGCCACCGCTTGAATCAACAACTCGCCTTCCGCTGGATTGTGGCAGCACGGCTTCTCCACATAAACATGCTTGCCTGCCGCCAGCGCCAGGATGGCCATCGGTGCGTGCCAGTGGTCCGGCGTGGCGATCGTCACCACGTCCACCGATTTGTCTTCCAGAACTTTCCGAAAGTCTTTGACTCCTTTGGGCTCCGTCTTTTGTCGTCGGGCCGTCGCCTTGATCCCCTTAGCAATCGCGCGGTCGTCCACGTCGCAGATGTACGCAATCTCTGCTCCGGGCAGACCCGTCAGGCAATCAACATGCGCCAGCCCGCGGCCATTGGTTCCAATGACGGCCGCGACAAGCTTGTCGTTCGCTCCGGGTTGGCGGGGCGGGGCGGTCGTCCCTTGCTCGGCTGCGGTTGCGGATGCGCCCACGTAGTTGGCGAGGCTCAATCCGAGACCTGCTGTCCCGGCCCGTTTCAGAAAATCACGACGATGAATGACGTTGCTCATAATCTCCAGTCATGCCTCAAACGCCGGCTCCATTGCAAGCGGGATCAAAGAAAATTCCGTCGCGTTTAGAGTTGCGTCAGACCGAAGCTCGAGCCTGACCATTTTCTGTCATCGGTAAGGCAAAATCTGCTTCGAACGAACGTTCGATACTCTTCACTCGGCATTTTCGGTACTGTCCGTTCCGTCGGGTAGAGCCTGTGTTCTGGGTCGCCTGCGTGCTAGCGCATCTCGCGCTGGCGCCGTCGGTTCGCTTAGCCACGAGGTTACCCCCTTTCGAACAATGCGAAAACTCGGTCTGATAGAGAATACCGGAACGGCGCGGGTCAAGCGGTCCGCGTTTAGAGCCTTCACGTTAATCGAACTGCTGGTCGTCATCGCCATAATTGCGATCCTCGCGTCCATGTTGCTGCCGGCCCTCGCCCGCGCCAAAGCCAAGGCCGCCCAGGCCAAGTGCATGAGCAATCTCAAACAGCTCACCTACGGCATGCTCATGTACATTAACGACAACCAGGATTGCTTCCCCGCCGCCGCCTCGGAAAACACTTACGGCTTCCATCCGGAGGACTGGATTTACTGGCGGGTGATCCCCGGTTATCCACCCATCACCCAGAGCCCCATCGTTACCGGCCTCGGCAGCGCCAGCAGCAATGTCTTCCGTTGCTCGATGGACCGCGACGATTCCGAGCGGCTTCCTCCCAAGAATACCGATCCCAATGGGCCTTACTACTACAGCTATTCCCTCAACGCGGTCGGGATACAAAATGGTGAAAACGTGGGCATGGCCACCATCATTGAAAAGTCGGGCGCCGTGCATCGTTTCAAGATGACATCCGTCAGGAACCCCGTTCTCAAGATCATGCTCGCCGAAGAGCAGGCCACCCATAAGCCGGGTGAAGCCTCCAATACCGACCCCGCTTCCTCCGTCATCAACGACGGCCGCTGGGTGTCGCCCGGCGATTCGTTGTCCATTCGCCACAACAAAAAAGCCAATGTCAGTTTCGCGGACGGCCACGTCATGCCCGTCACCCCGGCGTATGCGAAGAACCTCACTAATTGCCAGGCCGATTTATAGTTTCTGCCCCCGACCGTCTGTGCTCCCGTAAACCTCCCAAAGAAAACCCCGGAAAATGAAAAATCCCCTCGTCTCACGATACACTTCGGCCTTTGCGGCTGTCGCAGCGGCATTCCTGCTCTCCAGCCGCCCGTTACCGGCCCAAAATACCTGGAACGCCTTGGGTTCCGGCGGCAATCCACTCTGGTCCACCCCGGCCAATTGGGGCTACTTCGTGTCGCCCACCTTCTACGATATCGTCTCCTTTGATCAATACGGGTGTGTTCCCGTCGCGGGACAGGTCAACAATATCGTCGATGCCCCGTTCACGATTAGCGGTCTGGCTTATTCGACCTCCGTCACCAACGGCTACGTCACCACTCAGATTAATCCTGGCCTCACACTTTCGCTTGCGCCGCAAAGCTTATCCCTTCCTGCCATCGGGGTCGGCGAGTGGGCCCTCTACGGGTTTCCGGCGGCGGGCGGAGCCAACGACCAGGTGTACGCCACCATCGTCGGCACCAACGCCACCCTTAGCGTCAATGCGCCTGGCAGCCTCATCCGCATCGAGCAACCCGACGGCACCTCCGGCTCCCACTGGGCGACGCTCGATATGTCCAGGCTGAGCACTTTCTCAGCGACCGTGAGTGGCATCTTCCTCGGGGCCGATCTTCCAATGACTCGTCCGAACGGCACCCTCATCCTGGCTCAGACCAACTCTCTCACCGTCACGGCGGCAGGTACGGTCAACCCGGGCATCCTGCTGGGCACCGGCGGCTGGGCCAGCACCGACGGCGGCGCCGGAAACCTGACCCTGGGCGTGGTCAACAATCTTAACGCTGACTGGCTGGCAGTGGGCGGTCATCGTGGGGCTTCGCAGGGAACGAGCACGCTGGCTTTCGGCCCGGGCATCACCAATGCCACCTTCAAACTGCGCGGCACCAGCGGCGGTTCCACCCGCGCCGCCCTCTTCTGCGTCGGCGACAATGCTGCCAGCGACATGCAGACGAATCTTTGGGGCACCAGCAGAGGCGCCACCGGAGTCGCCGAATTCCGCGGCAACACCGTCGATATCCTCGTGGATTCTCTCATCGTGGGACGCAACTTGATCACCAACGAGACCACGGCCTTCAACACCGGCGCCACCGGCGTCGGCACGGGCACCCTGAACTTCGATGCCGGCACCATCGACGTTAACAATCTCTACCTGGGCTACAAGATCGGCACTAACTACGGCGGCGCCACCGGGACCCTGCTCGCCAATGGGGGCACCCTCAACGTTAATAATAATCTCCTCATGACTTTCCGGACCCGCCCCAACGGCGGATTCAACGGCGGCAACGCCACCGCGACCTTGACCATTGCCTCCAACGCGGTCGCGAATGTCAAATGCGATATCGTCAAGGGCACCGCTGGCCAGGGCACCTCCACCCTGAACCTGAACTTTGGCGGCTTGCTCAATATGCAGCCCGCCGGCGACACCGTTCCCGGCAATGTTACTGTGGACAATCTTACCATCAATGGCGGCAATCTCGTCAATGTCAGCAACCTGACGGCTAGCGGTACTTTCAATCTGACCGGCAGCACTGTTTCCAACTTCAACAACCTCAGCGTCGGCACCCTGAACCTCAATACCGGCAGCGCGCTGCTCAACTTCAGCAACCTGACAGCTAGCGGCACCATCAATATGAACGGCGGCATCATCTCGAACGTTCCAACCGTCACCGCCGCAACGCTCGCCGGCAGCGGCACGATTGCCACCGTTAACAATGTTACCAACGGCACCAGCCTCCTGCCGGGCAGCACTGCCACCGCCGGGACCCTGAATATCGGCGGCAATCTGACCCTCAAGACCAACGCTTCGTTGGCGTTCGCGTTGTCCGACACCGCCACCATCGACGGCGGGGTGAACTCTTATGTTAACGTCAGCGGAAATCTCAATCTCCTTGCGACCAACGTGCTCAGTATCGCCCCGCTCGCCCCGCTTTCCGCCGGCCCGTACCGCCTGATGGACTACGCCGGCACCCTGGCCGGCGCTCCTGTCTTCACGAACAATACTCGGTTTGCGCTTGGGTTGGATCTCTCGACCGCCGGCCAGATTAATCTCACCAACGGCGGCGGGACCCCTGGCTCGCTTGTCTGGGCCGGTTCGACCGCCACCGGCGGCACCAACTGGAACCTGCTCGCCGCTACCAATTGGAACAACAACGTTGAACCGTTCTTCCAGTTTGATAGCGTCACCTTCGATGCCAACGGCGTCACGACCAACATCAACCTCGCCGGTTTGCTCTACCCGCAGTCCATCACCGTCAATGACATGTGTGCCTATACCTTGGGCGGCTCAGGCAAAATCAGCGGCAACGCCGGCATCACCAAGAACGGTTCCGGCCAGCTTTGGCTCACCGACACCGGAGGCAATGATTTCAACGGCAACATCGCCGTCAACGCCGGCATCCTTAAGATCGCCCGCGCTGACTCTTTCGGCTCGACTAACGGCACGACCACAATCGCAAGTGGCGCGATGCTCGACTTGGCCGGCACCGGCGCTAACAGCCCGGGCGAGTTCGTCACCATTTCGGGGAACGGCATCACCAACGCCGGCGCTATCATCAATACCGGCGCTGACCAGAACAACGGTTTGCGCTTCGTTTCGCTGGCCGCCGACTCCTCGATTGGCAACTGGCCGGGCCGCTGGGATGTTCGCGGGCCGGGCGGCAACGCTACCTTCTCCGGCGGACTGTACCTCAATGGTTTCACTCTAACCAAAGTTGGTGCCGGTAAAAACGAATTGGCCGATGTGATTTGCACCAACGGCGGTTCTCTCGTTAATGCCGGCGGCATCCTCGCCTTTACCCGTTCCCTCGTGGATGGCCCTGGCACTATCACTGTTCTGGGCACCAACATGCTGCAAATCGAGAATAGCTCCACTGGCATGGTTGCCAAACCGATCATCTTCACGGGCGCAGGCACTCTTCAGGAGGTCGGGAACTCCTTCACCCTCTCTTCCCCCATCACCAACCTCGCCGGGCTCACCATCGACAACGCCCAGACTCTCACCCTCACCAACATTCTCTCCGGCGCGGGTGCCGTCACCAAGCTTTCCGCCGGCGCTCTCGTCCTTCAGGCTCCGGATTTGTGCGCCGGGCCGACGACCATCTCGGCCGGTTCAGTGGTGCTCACCAATGCCGCCTCCCTGGCCAACACCCCTGGCATCACCCTCGCTTCAGGGAGTACTCTGCTCGACGCTTCGGGAATTGGCGGCCTCGCCCTGGGCGGCGCGCAGACCCTGGCCGGCAGCGGCACCGTCCTTGGTGACGTCGCTACCAGCTCCGGCACCACCCTCATACCGGGCGGCAGCCCCAGTTTTGGCACACTGACCCTCCTCAATAACCTTTCGCTTAACGACACGGCTATTCTGACCGAACTCGGCACTGACCCAACAACTGTTGGCGGAGGCGCCAATGACCTGGTCAACGTCGGACGCAACCTGAGCCTTGCCGGACTCAACACCATCAGGGTCACTCCCCTCGCTGGACTGGATTCCACCACCCCCTATACTGTCATGACTTACTCCAACACGCTGAGCGGTGGCCTGGCCAACCTGACCGCCACCAGCGGCAATCCGCGCTACACTTTCGCGGTCATCGATCCGGCCACAACGCCTAACGCCATTAAAGTCTCGGTTACCGGACTCCCCGTGTCACTGGTCTGGAAAGGCGGCCAACCTGGCAACCCCACTCTCTGGGATTCGGGCGTCACCCCCAATTGGCTCAACGCCGCGGCTGCCGATGTCTTTTACCCCGGCGATACCGTGGTGTTCGACGATACTGCCCTGCAGAGCCGGGTCACTATTACCAACAGCGTGCTTCTGCCCGCTACGATGCAGCTCAACAACAACTCGTTGAATTATACAGTTGCCGGCACGGGCGCGATCAAAGGCCGCAGCCTGGTCAAACTTGGCACGGGGACGTTCACTCTGGCCAACGCCGGCACGAATAGTTTTTCGCTCGGCATCACCAACGACGCCGGCACCCTGGCGTTCAATCCGCCAAACAATATGACGCTGACCGCCGCCATCAGCGATAGCGGCGCCGGACTCGGCACGCTCGAAATGAATGGTACCAACATTCTGGCGCTCACGGGCAACAATGCCGCTTTCAACGGGCCAATCCTCGTCACCAGCGGCACTTTAAGGCCGGGCAATACCAACGCGCTCGGCACGATCAATGGCGCCACCACCGTAGCCAGCGGCGCTACCCTCGACATCAACGGCCTGAACCTTGGCTTGGAGCCTATAATTGCCTCCGGCGCCGGCGCCGGCGGCCAGGGCGCCATCTACAACAGCGGTGCCGCCCAGAACAACGCCCTGCGTAACGTAACCCTCGCGGGCAACACCACCTTCGGCGGCACCGGCCGCTGGGATATGCGCTCGGATACCATCGGCTCTGCTACGTTAAACACCGGCAACAATGCCTATAAACTTACCAAGGTTGGCACCAACCAGTTCTCGCTCGTGGGCGCAGCCGTTGACGGCGCCTTGGGAGACGTGGACGTCCAGGGAGGCATCTTCAGCATCGAAAGTACGACTCCGGGGTTGGGCGATGCCAGCCGCAACCTCACCGTCTTCACTAACGCCATTCTTCAGCTTTATGGTCTGGGCGTCGCGCTGGCCAAGAACGTTGTGCTGCTGGATGGCGGCTCCATTCTTAGTCCCAATGGTGCCAATTACATCGCGGGCACGGTCACCCTCAATGGCTCCAACGCCTTCAACGTCACCGCCACCTCTTTGACCCTCAACAGCCCCGTCAGCGGCAGCGGCTCCCTCTATAAACTCGGCGCCAATACGCTCAATCTGATGACCGATAACACCTTCGGCGGCGGCGTCTTTGTCAACGGCGGCACGCTGGCGGTCAACAGCAGCCTCGGTTTCACCGCCAATAAGAACATCATGGTGACCACTACGACGGGCGGCGGCGGCCAGAGCGGCACGCGCATCACCCTTAATAACGCCGTTATCCCTCCCGGTGTTTCGGTCAACCTCCCCTCCAGCCAGCCGAATGACCTCCGTTCCATTCTCTACGTCAACACCGGCCTGAGCGAGTGGCAAGGGCCGATCAACTTCTATGTCCCCGCCGGCTCCGGCAGCGGCGGCAGCGTCGCCATGGCGGCCGATTCCGCCACGGCCCTCTTCACCATTGCCGGCCCCATGACCGGTTCGCTGACCAACCTCATCCTTCGCGGCAACAATAACGGCATGGGCATTATCACCGGTCCCATCAACATCGGCGCTGCCCGGATCGAGAAAACCGAGCTCTGCACCTGGACGCTCGCGACCAATAACAATGTCTGGGGCGACACCATCATCCACAACGGCACCCTGCAGCTCGGCACCAATAATCCTTGCCCCGTCACTACCTTCCTCACCCTTGGCGAAAACCAGGCCGTCTGCGTGCTGGACCTCAACGGCTTCAGTCAGCAGGTCGCCGGCCTGACCGCGGGCGCCACTCTCACCAACGACATCATCGCCAACACCAGCAGCAATGCCGACTCCACCTTGGTCATCGCCGGTGCCAACGTCACGACTTACGGTGGCATCATCAGCGACGCCCTGGTCATTACCAACACCTACATCGCCGGCAGCAATCGCGTCGGCCTGACTCTGGCCGCGACCAACTCCGGCAGCCTTACCCTGAGCGGCACGAACGCTTACTCCGGACCCACCTTGCTGAACGGTGGCACGCTGCTGGTCAACGGCATCATCAGCAATACTGTGGTCACCTTGAACAGCAACGCCACCCTGGGCGGCAACGGCTTCGTCCTCGGCCCCGTATCGGTCAACAACGGCGGCACCCTCGCCCTTGGCCCCGCCATCAGCACCCTCACACTCAACAAGACTCTGGCCTTGGGCGCAGGCAGCACCAACGTCGCTAAGATCAATGCCGACTCCGGAGCGAGCGACCTCGTCAGCGGGATCACTTCGCTTGCCTACGGCGGCACCCTTGTAGTCAATAACCTCGGCTCCACTAGGCCGACAAACGGCGCTGCCTTCAAACTCTTTGATGCCGCTTCCTACAGCGGTTCCTTCACAGGCATCCTCCCGGCGCAGCCTGGCCCGGGCAAAGTGTGGGATACCGCCAGCCTCGCCGTCAACGGCACTCTCAAAGTCCTGACCACCGTCGATACGACTCCCACCAATCTCACGGCGGTGGTCAGCGGCGACGTCTTGACCCTCTCCTGGCCGGAGACCCAAACCGGTTGGCGCCTGCTGACCAACGCGGTCAACGTGTCCAACCCGGGCTTCTGGTTTACCTACCCGGATTCCATCGCCACCAACCGCGTCCTCATCACCATCGACCAAAACCAGACCAACGTCTTCTACCGGATTACCTATCCGTAAGCCATAGGGGCGGGGACGATCGTATCGGGGCGGGGACGGCCACGTCCCCGTCTCCTCGGCGATGAATTATACACAACGCCAAAAGTGTGTGCGGCTGTTGTAGCGCAGGCGTCCACGCCTGCGGGTTCGGCGGGCGTCCCCGCCCGTCGCTGACTTGTGGCGCTGTGTATAGCACCTATGGGCAGCCACGTCCCGATCTTCTTCGTCATCCCCATATCTTGGCGGGGACGCCTGTATAGGGGCGGGGACGGCCACGTCCCCGTGTTTGCTCGGTCGCGTGCCTCCCCGTCTCCTCGGCGATGAATTAGCACCTATGGGCAGCCACGTCCCGATCTTCTTCGTCCTCCCCACATCTTGGCGGGGACGCCTGCATAGGGGCGGGGACGGCCACGTCCCCGTGTTTGCTCGGTCGTGTGCCAAACAATTCACGGGACCGTGGTCGTCCCCGCCCCTGATCATTCATGCCTGACCCCCACCTCAAACAACTTATTGAGGCAAAGCGTAAGTGGGACGATCCCCTTACACCCGAAGACATCGCGAAGGGTTTCAAGGGATGGTACTCCTCGAAATACCTGCCACACTTCGACTCGCCCGGCGCTCAACAATACATCACTTATCGCCTGGCTGATTCGCTGCCCGCCGAACGTCGCCAGGAATGGGAGGCGCTGCTGAAGATTGAAGATGATTTAGAGAGACAGCGAAAACTGGAGGCCTACCTGGATCTTGGCCACGGTGCCTGCTATCTGCGTGACCCGCGCATCGCCGACTTGGTTCAAGGCAATCTCTGGCATCATGACGGCAGCAAGTATCGCCTGCTCGCCTGGGTCGTGATGCCGAACCATGTCCACGCGCTGATTGAGGTTTGGGGAGTTCCTCTGGGTAAAATCATCCAAAACTGGAAGACCTACACCGCCAAGGCAGCCAATGAAACCCTACGCCGCAACGGCTCGTTCTGGGAAGAGGACTATTTCGACCGCTACATCCGTGACGAAGAACATTTTCGCCGCGTGGTGCGCTATATCGAGAACAATCCGGTCAAAGCCCACTTGGTAAACGCCAAAGAAGAGTGGCGATGGAGCAGTGCGCGATATCGCAGCCAGGCCGACCTTTCAGCCCGTACTCTTACGCATCCAGGGGCAAATCGTGTGCCCCCGCCGCCTTGACACGAACCAGAACGGAGCGGGGAATGGAACGGGGCGGGGACGCCTGCATAGGGGCGGGGACGGCCACGTCCCCGTGTTTGCTCGGTCGTGTGGCAAACAATTCACAGGACCGTGGCCGTCCCCGCTACGATTTCCTTAATCCGACAGCTTGGCGTCCATTGCGAGCACCGACGCCGTATAAATCGGCCTCGCCGACTCACGTCTATTCGCCTGCTGTGTCAGCAGCTCGTCCAACTGGTCCAGCGAACGATTTGCCGCAATCCGGTAGTTGGCAACGCTCGGCGGCAGCTCCCCTTCCAACCTCGGACTCAACCGCGCCTGGCTCGGCACGGAAGCCGGCGGCGGAGCGCTTGGACGCGGCGCCAACAGGAGCAGCGCCGCGATCACCACCGCAACACCACCCAGCCCTGGCACGGCGATGCGCCAACTCAGCCGCGCCGTCCGCAACGAGCTTGTCATCGCTCCCCACCATGACTGAGCTTGCTCCTCCCGAACCGCCCGCATCACGCGCTGGTGGAATGCCTCGGTTGCCTCGATACCGGTCCCGGTCTCCACGACGCGCAGCCTGGCGTTCAACCTCGAAATCTCAGCCAGGTATTCACGGCATCCGGCGCAATTCTCGATATGCGCCCGGAGTTCTCGCGCCTGTCCCGGCTCCAACGTCTCCATTGCCAGCTCCACGATCAGTTTCCGCCGTTTTGCGCACACATTCATAAAACGCCAACTTTCGATTTAACATTCTCCACATCATCCCTGAGCTCCCTCATCCGCCGCAGCTTCTCCAGCGCGTGGAACAACCGCGACTTCACCGTGCCGATCGAACAACCCAGTGCCGCCGCAATCCCCTCAAGCGAATCATCGACATAAAACCGCAAATAAATTACCTGCTGGTGTTTTCGGGGCAAGGCCGCCACACAGCGCCGCACCAGCGCGGCGTGCTCCCGCGTTTCAGCCGCCTCATCGGGTAACGCCTGGACCGACCGTCGTTGCCCCGCCTGCGCCGAGAATTCCTCCCGTTCGGGCCGGGCCAATGCCGACCACAGCAGCAGCCGCTTCTGCCGCAACGTGTTCCGGTGTCGATGCAGCAAAATCGCACACAGCCACGTGAAAAACCGGCACCCGCCATTGAAACGGTGCAGGCTTTTCCAGGCTTCAACCAGCGTGTCCTGCGCCAAATCCTCCGCCAGGGTTACGTTGCCGCACAGGGCATTTGCCTGGCGCAGCAATCGCGTTTCATACGCGCGGCACAACCCTGAAAACGCCTCAGTGTCCCCACCCCGCGCCCGTTCCAGCAAATCCCCTGTTTCCGACGCCTCGACGAGCGCCAGCCCCGGCTCCAGGTTGAACGGTTGGGCCATGCTCACAACTTCATCTCAAAAGACTGTAACATCTCAACATCGCCTAATCTGCTCACATTTTCACGCCATACGCTCCACGCTCCACGCTCCCACGCTCCTCACGCTCCCACGCCCCCTCCCGCGCCCCGCCCCCTCACTCCGCAATCGCTTCCCCCACACGCGGCCCGTTCACCCGAACCGGCGCTCCTTCCTTCTCCACGAAAATGAGCGCTCCCTCGTTCCCGAGCGTTTTGCTCGCTGACCTGAGCTCAAACCCGCGGTCCATCCCCTCGAACACAAAGCGCCGAAACGCAAACGCCCCTTGCCCGCACGGGTCGGCCACCGTCTGCAGGCCTGCTTCCCCGTGCAATTTGTATTCCACTGCCGCCCGCACCTCTGCCAGATACACCAGGATTTTCAATTCCCTTCGCCGTGCCTTCTCCCATGCGGGCAGGCTGAGACCCACCAGCGGGTTCCCCGATTGCTCCACCTCCGCTTTGAACTGCTGCATTTGGCCCTCGAATTCGCCATAGGGCAGCGCCAGCACCGCCGCGAGCTTCGCGTCGTACGACTGCCGGTCAGCCACCAGCCTCCTCACCCCTTCGCTCGTTCCGCCCGCCGCTCGTGTCAATCGTTCCCAAACGTTGGTCTCGATCTGGCCCGGTTCTTCCGCGCTCGGCAGCATCTCATGAATCGCCTCCATCACTTTGGCGTCATTTCCCGGGTTGGCTTTTTGTAACGTCTCAATCTTTTTCAACAGCCAATCCTCGAACAGCGCTCTCTCCGTCGCGACGCACCCTGCCACCGTCCTCCGGCTCGGCAGCGCGTCCATCCCCTGCGCCAACTCTTGCAGCGTCTCCGGCGTAAACTGCCCAAAATGCTCGGCCACCGTGCAGCAGTCGATCGCTTCAATCGCCATTTGCACCAGCGTCGAGATCAACGTGCCGTCTCGCGGCACATTGCGGGCCAGCGCGAACGATGCCAGCAAATCATCACGCGCGTCCGCCTGCCGCTCATGCTCCAGCTCCCACCTCGCCCGGAACCGCGCCGCGATGGCCACCCCCTTTGCTCGCGCCAGGTGTGGTAGCAGCGTCGCCGGCCCGGCGCTCATATCGATCCCCCAATCACACGGCGCGCTCGCCCGCGCCGCCTCCCTCACTAGTTTAAACTGGGTGTCGTACCCCGCAAAGATCTTGTCGAACCGCTCCGGCAGCCTCTCGCTGCGGCCGGCTTTCGAGCCGAGGTAGCTGTCGTCCGCCTCCGCCATCGGCTCCGGCGCCACCAGGAACGCCTGGTAGTACAATTGGGCGGGATTGATATCCGTCCGTCCCCCCTCCGCGCCCGCCACCGCCACCGCCACCACCGACCCCGCCATCAGCAAAGCCAAACAGGTTGATTTCATACCTTTTGTGAAAGTTCCCAAATTCATTCTGCCTGTTAATACCGTCCCCGCCGCAAAAGGTTCACTTTCTCTGCCACAAACCTCCTCCGACATCTGAAATCCAACCTCCGAGAGTTGACCGCAGGAATCGCCACGAAAGGGCGCCAAGACCACAGAGATTCAAAAACTCAGGGATTCCTTGTGTTCCTTCGTGGCAACTCCGGAGTCTTGTAATCGCCTGCTGGGATTCCAAAACCGAACTCAGCATCTTCGCCTCGCCGCTCCCCCGATTCTCAACGGCTTACGGCCATCGGAGGCGGTAGAAACGCCCGGGGTAATTCGTCCAGTCTGGATCGCTGAAATAAAACGAGTCGCCGGTGAGCGTGTTGGTTTGCAACGGAGCCTAGACAGGACTGGCGAGATTCCCGCACGCTTCCACGACGACCACCAGATTGCTGCTCCCGGTGATGGTGAATGCAAACTGATTCATCTGCACTCCAATGGTCTGCACTTGCGGGTTCCAGGGAACCGCAGGGAGACCGGCGAACGTCGGGCCCCAGCCAGTGGTCCCCGGTAAGTAATAAACGGTCGCATTGGCATCACCGCTAAAAGCACCCGAACCAACGCCAGGGGCATTACCATTGAAATAGACTCCCTTAAGCTTGGAACAGTAATAGAAGCTCATAATCCCAATGTTGGTGACGGTGTTGGGGATCGTGACGCTGGTTAGGCTGGCGCAACCAGAGAATGTATCGTTTCCGATGCTGGTGACACCGTTGAGGATCGCAACGTTGGTCAGGCCGGCGCAGCCAGCAAATGCATAGTTCCCAATGTTGGCGACGCTGTTAGGGATCGTGACGCTGTTCAAATTAGCGCACGTTGCAAACGCGCCAGGACCGATGTCGGTAACCTGCTCGGGGATTGCGTAGGTTCCAGCCTTGCCCCCAGGGTATGTGATGAGCGTGGTCTGGCTCGTGTTGAACAAGACTCCATCCACACTGCGATACTCAGGATTGAGCGCGTCGACCGTTATCGTAATGAGGCTGCTGCAGTACCAGAATGCATACCTTCCAATGTTAGTCAGACTGCCAGGGATCGTGAGGCTGGTCAGGCGCGTGCAGCCAGAGAATGCATAATCGTCCATGCTGGTAACGCTGTTGGGGATTGTGTAGACTCCGACTTTGCCACCCGGGCACTGGATAAGCGTGGTCTGCCTCTTGTCGAACAAGACCCCAACCACACTGCTGTAGACGGGATTGAGAGTATCGACCGAAATCGCCGTTAGGCTAGTGCAGCCAAAGAACGCGTCGAACCCGATGTTGGTGACGCTATTTCCTATCGCAGCACTGGTAAGGCTGGTGCAGATCCCGAACGCCCAATTTCCCATGCTGGTAACGCTATTGGGGATTGTGACGTTCATCAGGCTGGTGCAGGAATAGAATGCGTCATACCCGATGTCGGTGACGCTGTTAGGAATCGTGATACTAGGAAGACCGGCACAGTTTTCGAAAGCGCTTTCCCCGATACTCGTGACGTTGGTGGGAATTGTGATGTTGGTCAGGGCGATGCAGCCGCCGAAGGTCCCTAGCCCGATGTTGGTGACGCCATCGGGAATGGTCACATTGCTCAGCTTGCAGTCAGTGAACGCGAGATCTCCAATGGTAGTAACGTTGGTGGGTAGTGTAATCGAGGTTAGGTTCGTGCACTCGCTGAACGCGGCTCGTCCGATATTGGTGACGCTGTTCGGCATCGTCACGCTGGTCAGGCTGGAGCGGAAGAGGAACACCGAATCCCCAATACTCGTCACCGGAAGACCGTCAATGGTATCGGGAATCGTTACGTCACCGCCTGAACCCGTGTATCCTGTGATGGTGATGGCGCCGGTATTGGTCACATAAGCGTAATCCTGGGCTCGGACCGCGGCGGACAGGGTCAACACCAGCGGCACCAGAACCCATCGCATCATTCCCTCCGAAAACAGGCACCTTTTCATTCTCAGGAATCCTTCCACGTGGCCGATAATGAGCTAAAAGGATGCCAAATGCCTTGCAAGCGACAGAACGCGACGATCTGATGAGTTCCTGCCGCTGCACAATATCGTTCTGCCCCGATTATTGCGCCTTCGTCCCGCCCTTTGCAATCCGCCCAATGCAGGCTCCGTCGCCTTGGCCTGCCCGCCATCCTTTTCTTTGCGCTTTTTGCGCTCTTTCGTGGCAAATCCTTCTGTGGCTGAACCCAATAGTTCCGGTCATGGGTCTGCTGCAGTTCACGCTCCCTTTTTTGCATTCCCAATTCTTCCTTATGCATCAAACTATATTTGAACGACTTATGCTTGATCTTCACCAAGGCCGGGCGCTGACGCCGCACATGTGGCTTTCCCTGGAACAACGTTTTCCAGGCAGTGCTCCACTATGCCCAAAAATAAGTCACTACCCTTTACTTAATCGAGAGATGATGCTCCCTCCGGCTCGGCGTCCGCGCCCGGAAAGGCGCCGATTCGCAAAAATAACCGGGCGGCCGGAAGCGCTCAACGCGCCTCCAACGAAAGGCTGTTTACGCTACCAACCGCGCAGTACGGTCGCCCCGGTGCTAATTTGTCCCGGTGGTTCCTGGCACCCGTCGGAGGTGTCAAACCGTAGATTGCTCCCTGTTGCTCCCAAATCATTCCGCCCTGATTATTCTACTCCCTCCAGCCCGGGTGCTCCCTATAGGTCAGGCTGACCCGCCTCCCTCTTGCCGTCATTCCCATCTTTGTGTTCTATGCGTTCTTTGTGGCTAACATTCCCCGTGGCCCCGCCTTTCCGTCTGTGCCTCCATCCGTGTAATCCGCGCCATCCGCGGTAAATTCTCATCGCCTGCGCGCCCCCAAAAACGCCCGGTAATATAATTGGGCCGGGTTGAGATTCCTCCGCGCCGTCTGCGTACCGGACACTGCCATCGCTGGACCCGCGATCAGCAACTCTCCGCTGGAATTGGCTATTGGCGCTCGACCATTGGCGATTCCTCCGCACCTGTGGAACGCGGACGGTGGACTTTCGAATATCGACTTTGGGCCTTGGATTGCGCCCTGGCCCCTTCCTCCAAACTTTGCCACCCTTTCCGCAGTAGGCGCCATGACCTCTCAGAAAAACGCCCCTCACGCCTTCGCCGACTTCGCCGCCAAAATCAGTGGAGATTTCGGCTGCATCTTTACAGCAATTCACGCAATCCCAGTGCAAGTCGCGCCTCCTTGCGCAGCGGCCGGCGGGGTTTCAGGCGGTGTCTGGCATTGCCTTTCGTGACCGGCGTTCCGGGAAATATTTAGCTGCACCCAAGGACTTGGTTCCAAAAGGCTTCCGGTTTGGACGAAAAAAGGCGCTGGAAAATTGTTGACAGGTGAGTGTTAAATATGGTAATAGTCCCGATTAATGAACCCCATCCGTAATGCGGACGAAGCCGCGCGGTTTGGTGTCGGCGTGTCGGCCGGGGCAGACGCGCGAAAGGAATTGTGCGTCTCCACGCGGCCTCTTTCCGGCAGCCAGGTTCGGGGTTCGGGTCCGTAGCACACAATCCAACTAAGAAAGGGAAAACAAATGCCAACCATGGAAGTCGTCAGGGCCTGGAAAGACGAAGAATATCGGGACACACTCACCGCCGAACAACGGGCGCAACTGCCGGAGCATCCCTCCGGGATCATCGAGTTCGGCCAACCGGAACTTGAGGACGAAAGCTTGTTTGCGCCCGTAGCAGGGAGGTGCAGCAAGATCAGTTGCTACTTCGTCACAAAATCCTACACCAAAGAACACGGCGGTTGCTAACCATGCTCTCCCGTCAGTCGGCGTGCACGTGTACCCGATAAGCCTCCAATTCAATAATTACGTCCTGGAGAACGTCTATCTTCGCACGACTGAAGCCCAGCGTGCCGAGATCCTTGTCTTGTGGCGCGATGGCGGAGCGGTGATAGACGGCGGAAGCGCCGAGCGTCGCAGCCGCGAGACAGTGTTTCTGGTTCGCGCTGCCTTGGGCGCACTTGCCGGAATGAGCGAGGTCGCCTTAGTGCGAGTAAAGGGCGGCCGAAGATTCTACGCTTACACCACCTTCCTGCGCCAACAAGACCGCGTGCCCTACCTGATGATAACGGTGCTGGATGCGACCCGGGATTTCCTGCGCAACTTCCAGCACCCGAAGTCACAGCCGGACGGCATGCTGCTGGTTACCGAGAACCGCAAGCTCATGCGGCCTGGCGTGCGAAAACTCCTTGCCCGCCATGGCTATCAGTACTGGGGCAGGAGCGTGCGGAACGAGGATGTATGGGCGGTGGAATTCGGCCAGCCAGCCGGCTTTGACACAGGTTACAGCGGGGGTGACGCTGAGAACCCATGCGCGCATCAAGGCGCGCGCCTTCAATGACCCGCGTGGCAGCAGCCACATTTGGCTCCATTACTCCGAACACAAACAACCAAACCCAGGAAAGGGAATAATTCATGACAACAGACCAAGTAGTCAGGGCGTGGAAAGATGAAAACTATCGCGAAGCGCTCACGAAGGAACAGCAGGCACAACTGCCCGGGCACCCGGCCGGGTCAATCGAGTTCGAGCAACCGGCGCTCGAGGACGAAACCCTGTTTGTGGGGGGCAAAATCACGCACGGTTGCCACAGCATAAACTGCTTGACTAAAGAGCGCAGCGGCTGCTAAAGCTGGATTTGGCGGACGCCAGGATGTGGCGCAGGCTGGCTTGAGGACGCCGACTCACCAGAAAGCGTTCGCGAGCGTTCGTGAACCATAGCCTTGTTTTATCTGATCTGCCTCGACGGGCTGGAGTAGCCATGGGGCTGGATTGGGAGTGGCATCAGGCCTCGACGCTAGCCGAGCGCGGCGGACGTTATCGCGGCGCAGTGACGGATTCTGCAGCCTCCGGGCCAGTGACTGAGCGTGGCCGGAAGCGGTTGGCCAAGTGGAAAGCGCAAGCGCCTTTCGATTCCGGCGCACTGTTCCAGCAGCGACTTGAGCAAGCTGGTTTGACGGAGTCGGAGCTCCTCGAACTGCTTAGCGAGCCTCCCATTGGGTCGCCAGCAGCTCTCGCCGAGCCTCCCGCATGGGCCACGGAGGTTGCCGACGCCTTTGCTGATTCCACTGATTCGAACCTTAGCTTCGGCAGTCACGGTTCACGCGATCCCTCGCAGATTCGTCTTCTGGAACTGGTTCGGCCCTTAATCGAGAGAGCCGTCACGCGGCTGCGCGGCGGGATAGGATCTCTGACCGCTTCAGACTCGGCGGTCCCGTTCGAACCAAACGAGCTCGAAGGGATGCTGGTCAGTCTGATACCCAACCGCTTGCTGCCCTTGCTGCTTAGAACCGTAGTCCTCGAACTCAACGTCGCTCGGGTTCGGGGATTGCTGGCCGGCGCAACCCGTGAAGAACGGTTCGCGAGTTTCATCGCTCGCATCCAGCGACCTGAAATCCGGCTGGAATTTTTCCGTGAGTATCCAGTGTTGGGGCGGCAAATTGCCACGGCCCTGGAGCAATGGTTGGACTGCAGCCTGGAGTTTCTGCAACGCTGGCGCGCGGACTGGCCGGCGATTCGCGACCAGTTCGCTGCGGGGGCCGATCCGGGCCCGCTCGCGCGCATCGAAGGTGACGCCGGGGACAGGCACCGGGGCGGGCGAACGGTGTGGATTTTGGAATGCCGGTCGGGACTCAAGGTTGTTTATAAACCCAGGCCCATGGCCGTGGACCAGCACTTTCAGGAAGTACTGGGGTGGCTGAACGACCGAGGCGTGTCCCCTCCCTACCGCCAACTCAAAGTTCTGGACGGCGGCGCTTACGGCTGGGAAGAATTCGTGGCGCCAAAGTGCTGTTGCTCTCGCGAGGAAGTCGTTCGTTTTTACGAACGCGCCGGCGGCTACGTGGCGCTTTTGTACTTGCTGGCGGCAACCGACTTTCACCACGAGAACGTGTTGGCCGCGGGGGAGCATCCCGTCCTGGTCGATCTGGAAGCGCTGTTTCATGCTTCCGCTCTCGAGCCTGAGCTACAGCAGGCGAGCGACATCGCCGGGCAATCATTCGGGGAGTCAGTGCTCGGCTCCGGGCTGCTGCCGGTTCCCATCTGGAGTGGCCGCGACGCTGAGGCTTTTGATTTAAGCGGCCTCGGGGCGGACGCAGGCCAGAAATTACGCGGGCGTTCGCCAGGGTGGGAGGACGTGGGTACCGATGAGATGCATTTTGCGCGCCGGCAGGAGGTAATCGCCTCTTCGAGTCACCGCGCGACGCTGAATGGGACCGCCACCGATCCGCTCGAGCATCTGGAGGCAATGGAGCGCGGCTTTCAGCAAGTCTATCAAGTGCTTGAGAAACGTCGCCAGGAGTTGCTGGCGCCGGGAGGAATACTGGACCGCTTCGCTGGCGATGACGTGCGGGTCGTGCTGCGCAACACGTCCAGTTACGGCGAACTTCTGGCGGAAGGTTCTCACCCGGACGTATTGCGGGACGCGGTGGACCGGGATCGCCTCTTTGATCGGCTTTGGCAGGACGTGAAAGAACGGCCCCTGCTTGCGCAGGTGATACCGGCGGAGATCGAAGATCTGTGGCGGGGGGATGTCCCGTTGTTTACGACCCAACCTGGCTCCCGGGATCTATGGGCCGGTGTTCACCGGCGCTTTGATGGCGCGCTGAATGAAAGCGGGCTGGACTGCGCCAGGCGGCGGTTGGGACAGTTTGGCTCCGAGGATCTCAAGCGCCAACTATGGTTCCTACGCGGCTCCGTCACGACACTCGCTTCGCGGACACGAGCGGTCGCGCGTGGTCGGCGGCCGCATTCGCTTGAACCAGGACTGGCCGCCGGGCGTAAGGAGTTACTTGCGGCTGCCTGTGCGGTCGGGGACCGGTTGGTTGAAACTGCCTTCCGCGGCGCGACGGATATCACCTGGATAGGCTTGACTTTGATGCGGGAGAAGAACTGGGTCCTGGTTCCGCTGGGAATGGACTTTTACGATGGCGTGCCCGGCATCGGCTTCTTTCTGGCTTACCTTGGAGCGATTTCAGGCGATGAGCGTTATACGGTCCTGGCGAGGGCATCGCTCGACGCCCTGCGCCATAAGCTGCGGCCTGACCAGCGGCAGAAGGGCTTGGGCGAACTAGGCGGGTTCAATGGCTGGGGCGGTGTGCTGTACACGCTGGCGCACCTGGGCACACTCTGGGGCGAGCCTGCGCTGCTGGCCGAAGCGCAGGAGATGGCTGAGGTGTTGCCGGGAAGGATCGAGAAAGACAGGGACCTCGACTTCGTCGGGGGCGCCGCCGGATGCATCGCCGGCCTGCTCTGTCTGCAGAAATGCCGGCCGTCCCCTCGACTGCTGCAATTCGCGACTGAGTGCGGCGATCACCTGCTCGCTCATGCGCAATCCATGCCTCAGGGCCTGGCGTGGCGTTCTGCATTCCCGTGCTACGGCCCCCTAACAGGATTCTCACACGGGGCGGCCGGCATTTCGTGGTCTTTGCTCGAGTTGGCGGCGCGTACCGGCGAGCACCGCTTCAAAAAGGCAGCGGTTGGCGGTATTGCTTACGAACGGAGTCTGTTCTCGGCTGAGGCAGGCAACTGGCCCGACCTCCGGGTGCTCGAAGCCGCTCCCAGACAGGGAGCGGCTCAGCCGCCTCCGTTCCAGATTGGGTGGTGCCACGGCGCGCCGGGGATTGGCCTGGCCAGGCTATTATGCCGCCACCACCTCAAGGACCCAGTCCTCGACACAGAAACTGAAGTAGCGTTGCGAACCACGCTGGCCAACGGTTTCGGGTCCAACCACTGCTTGTGCCACGGGGACCTCGGCAACCTGGAACCGTTCCTGGAGGCGGCAAGGGCCTGGCCTGAGTCACGTTGGAGCAAGGAGGCGGAGCGTCTGGCCGCGGGCATTTTGAACGCGATCAGCCTTGAGGGCTGGCTTTGTGGCAACCCTCTGGCGGTTGAATCCCCCGGGTTGATGACCGGTTTAGCCGGCATCGGCTACGGGCTTCTGCGGTGCGCAGAGCCGGCGAGAGTGCCTTCGATATTGTCGCTTGCGCCTCCGATTCCAGCCTCGGCCGGCGCGCCGAGCGAGCCATGACGTAATCGTGTAGCATGCGCCCGCCTTGAAAATGGCAACCCAAAGTCTCGGTTTAACCCACCCTCGACCGGGCTCGTTTCAGGAAGCCGCTGAGGCCTGGAAGCGACAGGATTACCAAAAGACGATTGAGTTGCTGACGCGTGCCAGCCAGGCGCAGCCCGCCAACTCAAAACTCCTTCTGAACCTGGGCGAGGCGTACGGGCTGCGTTTTGAGTATCAGGAGGCTGAGCGCTGCCTGGAAAAGGCAGTGACCGTCACCTCAAACAAAGTGGAGACCTTGGCTCAAGCGGGCCGGCGCTGTCAGCGGTTCGGACAGCCCGGCATGGGCAACCGTTACTTCACGCGCGCAGCGGAACACCCGGACGTCAGCGCGTGGGTGTTGGTCGCCCTCGCCGAATTCGAGGAAGGCCACTCGCGGGCACAGGCGGCGCTTGCCTGGCTGGCCCGTGCCTTGGGTTTGAAGCCAGGTTACCCGCGCGCGCTGCTAGTCCGCGCGCGCTTGCACCGGGCTTCCGGGGAGCTCGAGGAAGGCGAAAGGCTTTTGCGTTCGCTGCTGGCGAGGCCAGAAGATGAGGTCACCGCCCCGGCCTGGTATGAGCTGGGCACAAACCTGGATCGCCAGAGCAGTTATGAGCAGGCCATGGAGGCGTTCCTGCAGGCCAAGGCACTGATCCGCCCTGCCTGCACAGCGTACGTGGCCGAGTTTAAGAAGCTGCACGCTAAGATTCGTACGGTGGAAGAGACAGTGTCAGCCAGCACGCTTGAAAGGTGGCTTGCTGTGAGCGCCGAGCTCCAGCCCAGCCGGCGCTTTGCGCTTCTCTGCGGGCATCCGCGGTCCGGGACGACTCTGCTGGAGCAAGTGCTCGATGCCCACCCCGGCATCGTTGCCACCGCGGAAACCTCGATTCTGATGGAGGAAGCGTACTCCTCCTTGAGCCGGGGATTTCCGGAGGACGCACCGATACTGCGGATTCTCGAGGCGGCGTCCATTAACACCTTGCAACAAGCCCGAGCCGATTATTTTCGCTTCACGGAATCGTTCAGCGGCAGGGCCATCGGCCATAAACTACTGATCGATAAAAGCCCTGGAATGGATGCGGATATTCCGGTTGTCGCCCGCATCTTCCCCGAGGCGGCGCTCCTGGTGGCGATACGCGATCCGCGGGATGTATGCCTGAGTTGTTTTATGCTGCCCTTGCCGCCAGGTCGGATGAGCGCGTTGTGCTTGAGCCTCGAGGGGACCGCTGCCCAATACGCGTCGCTTATGGGCTTTTCGAGAGCGATTCGGTCGAGGCTGCCGAGCCCGCAGATGGAGGTCCGCTATGAAGATGTGGTCGGGGACCTCGAAGGCGTCAGCCGCCGGGTGCTTGGCTTCCTGGGGCTGGAGTGGAACCCGAGCGTTCTTCGATTTGACGACCACGCGAAGACGAAGCTGTTGCGGTGCGCCATTGATGAGGCGGTGGCGAAACCGATCTTCAAGAGCTCCGTCGGTCGCTGGCGCCATTATCAAAAATACCTCGAGCCCTGCCTCGAGCAACTGGAGCCGTTTATCAAAGCGTTTGGGTATGACTGATGGGACACACCGAACTGGACAGCATCCACCATCCAAATAGAGCGAAGCTTCAGCAGAGCTTTTCATTTTAGCTTGCTTCATTCCATCCATTAGGTTAGTAATGTAATGCTGCCTCCACGAGACGCCGATGTTATCGGCCGACGCCCCGCGTGCAGCGTCGTACTCTAATTCGCACAGACCCATGGTGAAGTCTGTGGGTCTTCAATAGGAAAGGACCATTGTATGAATCTGAGGAGACTGACACGACCGACGGTTATCGGCATCACTGCCCTGGCCCTTTGTGGCCTCGTGCGGCCCGCCGGGGCAAGCCTCGACAATCCCATCACGCGCCCGCTCATTGTGGTGGAGGGGCATCTGACCATCGTTGTTAATCCGCTCACGGGTGCTTATCACTTCACCGATTGGGGTTGGGCGACCCACACAGGCCTGTTCACCAACTCGGGCTCGGGCGTGGTCAACCTGGGCACGGGCGAGTTCGTCTCAGGGACTGGGCTCGTTTTCGCCGCCAACGGCGACACGCTAAGCTGGACGATCGGGGCCGTTCCAAACACGGTCGTTTACACCGGCGGCACCGGTCGCTTCCAAGGCGTCACGGGCGGATTTCTCGCCGTGATCACTTCGGAAACGCTGCTTTCCAGTAACTCGGATGGCACGGTCACGTTGGCGATCACCTACGATGGTAACGGGACAATCACGTACTGAGCGCCAATAACTGGAGTTCGGTAACGCGTTATGCCTGACGGCGACCCGTACGTTCGAGACCGGTTCGCCGCTCACGGATCCTCGATTCCATCCGGTTCCAGCGGTTAGTGGCGGCCGATTGGGACCTGTGGAATCGAGAGCCCGACTCCTGCAGCCTTTCACGAGCAAAAGAGTAGGGGTCTGGCATTATTCGCCGGTCAGGTAAATCGCCGGGCCGCACGTCCTGCCCTCATCCAGCTCAATCATGCTATCGACTAAACGTCCATAGTTGCCCGTTTGCTTAAGGAACTTTGCCCCGCTAGGGCAGAATTAGAACCAGCATATTGGTCGCAACCAAGAAAAGATATTGGCGTCCAAGCTGTTGCGAAGCCTCTTTTTCCCAGCGGAGTCTGGGAAAAAGGGTGTAGTGCAATCCGTCGAAGTCGCGCATTTTGAGCAAGATTCCTCTAACCCGTTGCCTCTGCGTTTCCTCTGCGCTCATCGCGGCTCCGCGGTTTGCTTGTTCGGCGGATTTGGTTGCGGCTTCGCTGCGCCGGGGCCATGTCAATGGACTGCACCTCGCCTCCACTCCATGCCTTCGATCTTGCATTCAACATTCTCAATTCCGCCTTTCCGCCAATTGGCCTACGTTATGCTGTTTTGTTTCACATGCAGGGCGCGGACGCCGCACATGAGGCTTTCCCTGGAACGATGTCTTCCAGGCCGCCCTCCACTATGCCCAAAAATAAGTCACTACCCTTTACTTAATCGAGAGATGATGCTCTCTCCGGCTCGGCGCCGCGCCCGGAAAGGCGCCGAATCGCTAACATAACCGGGCACCCGGAAGCGCACACCGCCCTTCCGACGAAAGGCTTTTTATGCTTGCAACCGCCAACCACGGTCGCCTCAGTGACAATTTGTCCCCGTCCCTCTGGGCGCGCTCCAACTCGGCCTCTGGATATTTTCTGTTTTCTATTCGGCAGAACCCCCGCGGCACCGATCAACCAAACCTTCCGCAGTCCGGTCCGAATCAAGCCTGTCTTACACCTTGTTCAACCTTGTTCAACCTTGTTCAACCTTGTTAAGCTAAAAAAATGTTCCCTTATGCGCGCCCAGCAATTCACCCTTGCCAGCTTCCCTCCGCCCTCCCCACTCCGCACTCCGCACTTACATGGGACGGCTGGGACGGTCTGGGACGGCTGTGGGACGGCTGCAAAAGTGAGAATCGCCCGTGTACACCGGGCTTGGGACGGTGGGACGGCTGTACACCCCCAAACCACCCCCCCCACCCCCACGCGTCGGCTTGTTCGCCAAAGCTGCAAGCGACGAGAGATCTGGTATTCTCCTGCCAACTCGCCGACCCGCTCGCACCGAACCACACTTCGTCCGCGCTATCCGGCGCTATCCGGCACTAATCGGCGCTACCAAAGGTAATTGTTTTGATCGCCCGACTATCAACTCTTTAGGTGCCCCCTCGGGCAAGTGCTCTTTGACATCTTAACCGGGAAACGACGCCGCGTTCCGTCCGGAGCGCGGAGCTCCGGCTCTGCCCAGGCCCAGGTCGAGCCGCCCTCCGCGCTCCAGCGTCGCACGAGTTCTCACCGTTTCTCACGGATTTTCACGGATTCTTATGGATTCTCAGGAGTTCTCACCATTTCTCACGTTTTCTCGTTAATTTCCGTTAGTTCTCGTTATGTATCCTCGGCTTTCTGCGCCCTGCGGGCCGTGGACTCTGAACCGTGGACTTTAGACTTGGGACCTGAGATTTGAGACTTTGGCGCATGAATCCCCCCTCGACGCCGCCGTACCAGGTTGGTAAGCTGACGCCCAGGATCGCAACCATGCGTGCCCCCTAACTTATGAAGAAGAAAACTCAAGCCACCGATACCCCCCTCACGCGCCGCAATTTCCTGCGTGGCGCTGCCGCCTCCACCACCGCCTTCATGTTTTTGCCGGGCATGGTCCTCGGCACCCGCGGCGCCCCATCGCCGAATGGAAAAGTAAACATCGCCGGCATCGGCATCGGCGGTCAGGGGGGCGAGGACCTCAAGCACATGGAAAGCGAAAACATAGTCGCTCTCTGTGATGTCGATAAGAACCACGCGGCTCACACTTTCAAACGCTATCCGAACGCGAAACAGTTTACCGATTATCGCAAGATGCTCGACGAGATGAAGGAGATCGATGGCATCGTCGTCGGCACGCCCGACCATCATCACGCGTTCGCGTCCATGGAAGCCATCAAACGCGGCAAACACGTCTATTGCGAAAAACCGCTCACACACTCGGTGTGGGAAGCGCGCCAACTCGCCAGCGCCGCCCGCGACGCCAAAGTCGCCACCCAGATGGGTAATCAGGGCCAGGCCTCCGAACAAACCCGCCACCTTTGTGAGCTTGTCTGGTCCGGCATCATCGGCAATGTTCACGAAGCCCATATCTGGACCGACCGCCCTTCCAATGGTCTTTTCAATGAATACTGGCCCCAGGGGGTAAACAAACCCAAGGACACACCCCCCGTCCCCAGCACCCTGGATTGGGACCTCTGGCTCGGCCCGGCTCCCAGCCGCGATTACAACCCTATCTACCTGCCGTTCAGATGGCGCGGCTGGTGGGACTTCGGCACTGGCGCCCTTGGCGATATCGGCTGCCACGCCCAGGACCCCGTCTTCCGCGCCCTCAAACTTGGCGCCCCAACCAGTGTCCAGGCCGCCTCCACGCGCGTGAACGACCAGACTTTTCCGCTCGGCTCAATCGTCACCTACGAATTCCCTGCGCGGTCGGCCGCCCCGCAGGAAAACAACGTCCACATCAGGGGCCTTGAGGGCCGCTCCGCCGGTGCAGTCGAGATGCCCCCGTGCAAACTAACCTGGTACGATGGCGGCTTGCGGCCCCCGCGGCCCGATGGGTTGCCCCAGGGCAAACTCATGGGCGACAACGGACGAATGTTGGTCGGCGATAAAGGCTTCATCCTGGGCAACACCGTTTTTCCTGACTCCCTTTCGAAAGATGCGGCGGCGCTTCCGCACACCATCCCGCTTTCGCCCGGCCACTACCAGGAATGGATCGCGGCCTGCAAGGGCGGCAAGACTCCCGGCTCCAATTTCGATTTTGCCGGGCCGCTCGCCGAGTCCGTCCTGCTCGGCAACGTCGCTCTCCGTGTCCAGCTTCGCGAAGACCTGACCCTCTGCAAACTCATGTGGGACTCGGCGAATCTGAAATTCAGCAACCTCGAAGACGCGAACAAATTCGTCCGCCGCGAATACCGCGCCGGCTGGAGTCTCCAAGGCGTTTCTACGTAATGGAAACTTAACGCAAAGGCACACAAACGCGTCGCGTCTTTGCGTTAAAGGTTTGAACGGAAAGTTTCGGTTCACCGAAAACTTGTGTGAGTGGCGCGCTCAATCCTGTGCGTCCCGCCTTTGCTTCAGCCGGTGGCGGCGCACCTTAGCGCGGTTGCCGCAATCGCGCATGTCACACCAGCGGCGGCTGTGGTTTTTGCTCGAGTCGATAAACAACCAGCCGCACCTATCGCCCTCGCATCGCTGCACGTGCGCAGGCCTGGCGCGGTCGGTCAGCAACTCCGCCGCCGCCCTCGCCACTGGCCCCAACGGATGCTCCAGCAGCGGCTCGTCGTCCGCCCATCGCCAGTCGAAACCGTCTGCTCCCGCTCGCACCCGCAGCCGGCCAAGCGCCGACGCGAGTTCGGAATTTAGCCGGGCCAAATCCGCGTCTGCCGCGGCTCGTCCTTCCACGATCGCGGCGAAGATTCGGTAAATGGTCTCCCTCAACTCGACGGCTCTCTCCAGCACGTGGCCGGCTTCACTCGGCCGGTCCGCCGCTAGTTTCGCCAAACGCTCCGCCCGGGCATCATCCACGATCCCTGCCTGCCGGCTCCAGGAGAGAACATCTGCATAGGTCTTCAGATGCTCGCGCTCGATGACTCCTCGTTTGCCACCAACCGTGTTCGTGAAGTCCAGGCAGAGGTCCCCTCCGATCAACTGGAACTTTTTTGTTGGTGAAGCATCGGACATTGTGTAGTCGATTACCATAAAATACTGTAACCTTCAAAAAACATTTTGACAAGTTACAAGAAATGGCGTATGTAACCTGCTAAATAGATATTAGAACGTTACACCGCTCGGCTTATGAATGTCCTTCGATTGATTGATGATGGCAGATTCTCTGTCAAATCCGTCGCTTTAGCCTCTGCTCAAACGACTTCCGTCGAGGCTCTGCCAGCTTTTCGCCGCACGCCCAAAGCCCCTGCTCCGGCTATTCGCGTCCTGCCTTATCACGGCCCCAAGGCCACAACCAGCCTCTATCAGGCGGCGATGGAAACACACGCATCTGGGGTTTGGGAGGATATTGTCTTCGCTGCGTTGGCGGTATGCGGCGTTATATCCGTGTTGCTAACAATCCTCGAAGCGGTTCGCGGATAAGGGCTCGAGTGGATTATTCCATCACCTGACTGAGTCCTCGCAGACCGTGGCTATTGCGGCACGCTCTTGCTCAGTTTCTGAGGCCCGGCGATTGTCGATCGATACTGAGCCAGTAGTTGTTCGAGTTGGGCTTCGTCGGTTTTGATCCCCGCCGCCAATCGTTCGGCTGAACCCGTGTTCTGGCTCAACTCGGTCCTGGCAGACTTGAGCTGCGCTGCGCTTTTGCCGCCGTCCTCCTTTGCTGCGGCTCTGGTCTTCTCAGCCTGCAGCAGTTCTTGTTTTTTCTCTGCGACCATGGCGGCAAGTCGTTCCTGGTCTCGTTTTTTTGCCGCGAGATCTTCCCGAACCCGGTACATCGCCGATAACGTCTGCGCCGCCTCCAGCCGCTTAATCTCTGCCTGGGCCGCCACCAACACGGCGCCAGGAACATCAGCTCTGGCCTTAGCTACGCTGGCTTTCGCCGCGTCCAGTTCTTTGGTGTGGGTCTGGAGCACCAGCGATGCGTTGGTTGTCTCCACCATCGCGCGGCTCCAGATGTTGGTTGCCGCAACCAACCGGCTCCGGACCTCGGGCAAAGTTTCCGTTTCGGCGCGTCTCAACTCAGCGAGCGTATTCTCCGTTGCCGTCGCTTCGCGCTGCGCTACTGCCAGCGTTTTGTGGGCCGATTCCACTGCCGCAGTGCGCCCGGTCAATTCGGCTTTCGCCGCCGCCACTTTTTTTTCGGCTTCGTTGACGCGAGCCTGGATTTCGCCCAATCCTTTCCGCGCCGCTGCAAGCTGGTCGGCCAGCGGCAGCGGATTCGCGTCGAGTTCGCCCGCCTTCTTGCCGTCTGCCGCAGCCCAGGCGGCGACCCGGCCTCCGAAGTCGGCCGCGATTATGCGCGAGTTGTCCTGCGTCAACCTCACGCGCAAGGGGATATCGCCGGAGAATTCGAACTGGCGCACCTTGCCGCCATTGCCATTCCACAGCGCCACCGACTTGTCGCGACCGCACGTGGCGAGCCGCCCGTCGGGGCCGTAGCTGACGCAAAGTGTCCCACCGCCGTGAGCGGTCCAGCTCTTGACCTGCTTGCCCTCCTTCACCTCCCAAAGTTTAACCGTGCTGTCCTCGCTCGAGGAGGCCAGCAGCTTCGAATCACCGCGCCAGCTTAGAGCCGTCACGGCGGATTTATGGCCCGCAAGCGTGAAAAGTTCCTGCGCGCTGTCCGGGTCCCAGAGGCTGATGCCGCCGTTGCGGTCGGCGCTGGCGAGTATCTGACCGTTGGGGCTGAAGGCCACGGCAGTCACCCAATCCGTGTGCTTCTTCATCTTGTGCTGCAGCTCGCCGGTTTTGGTTGAATAAATCTTTACCAGGCGGCTGGGGCCGCCCAGAGCCAGCAGCGATTGATCCGGCCGAAGGTCAGCCGCGAGGACCGTGTCATACTCCTGCCCCAACGTCATCAGGCGCTCTCCGGTGACGACATCCCAAACCACCACGCGGCCTGACTTCGCGCCGCGACCTCCGCTGGCGAGCAGCAGTTTGCCATTGTGGCTGAACCTCACGTCCACCGGCTCGCCCTCGGCGTACGGCAGGATTCCCACAAGTCCCAGTGTTTCCGTGTTGAACAACAGCACCTGCTTTTGTCCGGCAACTGCAGCCAAGGGCGCCCACGGGCTGGTGGCCAGGCCGGTAATAGCGCGCATCCGGGCTGTGTGGATGACCGTTTGGAGAGGGAAATCCTTCGGCATGGGCGGCGGTCCTTCCGGTTTGGCGAGGTCCTCCGGCTTGAGCTCGAGGTCCAGGCCGGGTTTCGCCGCGGCAATCGCTTTCCCCCCGGCCGTTTCCAACAGACCATCCGTGATCCACTTCTTGAACACGTCCAGTTCTTTATCAGCCAGCTTCGGGCGATTGGGCGGCATGAAGGGCTCTTCGGCGTGCGTCAGTGCCTTCCAGAGTTTGCTGCCGTCCGGATTGCCGGAGACAACCACGAAGCCGGACCCGCTGCCTTTGAGCGCGCCCTGGTAGCTGGTCAGATCGAGGTCGGCCTTCTTTTTATCCGAGTTGTGGCACTTCGAGCAATTGGCCTCGACGAGCGGCAGAACCTGGTCGGTGTAATTAATCTTATCTTGAGCCGCAGAGGGAAAAACCGCCAGCAACAGGGACGCCACACCGCAAAGCCCTGCCCAATAGCGGAGACGGAGGCTGCGTGCAAACATGCCCATGAGTTCAGTGATTAAACACGAATTCCTTCGCATTCAGCAGCGACCAGAACACATCGTCCAGGATTTGCTCCTGCTTTGCGCCGTCTTTGAGGAACTCCTCGAGTTTGCCGACCTCGTCGCTTGTCGGCTTGCGGCTCAGGCAACGCACGTACAGGTCGTCGATTACCTGGTCCGGCGTTTCCCCTTCCTTGAGCAGCTTTTTCACGACCCCGCCCTCCTCGATTTTCCTTTGAACGGTGTAACCGTTGAGCAGGTGCAAGGCTTGTGAGAGATTTGGGTCCACTTTTACTTCGCACGAGCAAACGGTCGTGCGCGTCGCTCGTCCGAAGGTGGTGAGGAAATAATTGGCCGTGTTGCCGTCCGCGATTTCGACCGCCCTCGCGCCGCGGGGCAGGCCGGAGAATTTATCCTGGGTCTCCGTCACCTGGCTGATGCAGTCCAGGAGCACCTCAGCTCTGAGGCGGCGGATGGCGGCTTTGCTGAAGTTGCGGTCGTCCGACGCGTTCGTGTCGTTGGGGCGAGTATCAAGCTGGTAAGTGCGCGAGGCGCAAATGTCGCGAACCACCTTCTTGAAATCATATTTGTACTCGACGAGCTTCGCCGCCAGCGCGTCGAGCAGCTCCGGATTACTGGCCGGATTGCTCAGCCGCGCGTCATCGACCGGCTCGATGATGCCTCGGCCGAGAAAGTGAGCCCACAGCAGGTTGGCGACGCTCCGCGCGAAATAAGGGTTCTGCGGCGAGGTTATCCAGCGCGCCAGGGCTTCGCGGCGGCTTTCGCCCTTGAGTTCCGGCGTCTCGCCGCCCAGGAACTTTGGTCGCATGACCGCGCCCGTCACCGGGTGTTTGACCTCGCCATCGTGGCGGTCGAAGATGACCGTTTCTCGCGGGTCATCTCCCGGTTTGCGGCCGATCTGCGAGAAAAACGCCGCGAAACCGTAATAATCGTTCATGGTCCAGCGGTCGAACGGGTGATTGTGGCACTGCGCGCACTGAATCCGCATGCCCATAAACACCTGCGCCGTATTCTCGGCCAGTTTGAGCGTGTCCGGCTCGATTTGATAATAGTTTGCGGCGGGCTCGCGCAAATTGCTGCCCGAGGCGGTCAGCAGACTCCGCACAATTTGGTCGAGCGGCACGTTGGTCAACATCTGGTCCCGCAGCCATTCAAAGTAGTTCAGCACCGCTTTCGGATAGACCTGGTTGTCCCGCGTTCGAATCTCGAGCAGCTCGGCCCATTTCATGACCCACTGCTCGGCAAATTCCTTGCGCTCGAGCAGCCGGTCCACCAGGCGCCCGCGCCGCTCTCCCTGCGGCTCGGCCTCGAATTGGTGGATCTCCTTTTCCGTGGGCAGCGTGCCGATTATGTCGAGAGAGGCGCGCCGGAGGAACGTCGGGTCGTCACAGACGCCCGACGGCGTCAACCGCAGCTTCTTGAGTTTTCCATAAACCGCCGCGTCGATGTAATTGTTAGCGGCGACGTCTGGCCAGTGCCAGCTCAGACCTTTGGGAATGACGATCACGGGCGCGCCGGCGTTGAACGCGCCGAAGCGCGCCTGGACAAACGCTTCGCCGCGCTGGCCGGCGGTGACGGTGCCGTCCTCGGCTACCCGAGCCGTCACGTCGTTATTGCCAAGGAAAACCGCCAACGGGGTGACATCACGGGCCGTGCCGTCCGAGTAATGAGCCTGCACGATAAGCCTTTGCACCGTATTGGAACCTTCCATGACCGCAGATTTGGGAAAGATCTCGATCCCGGTGACGTTGGCGACGTTCGACGAATCATTCGGCGCGCCCGCTGCGAGCCAGGCGATTAACGTCTGGCACAAATCGCTGTTCGTGCCGAAGCGCACCCCGCCAGTATGCTGCACCGCTCCCAACCCCTTCTGCACGATCAGGCTCTCGTGCGGGATTCCGAGGTCAATGCGCCGGCCAATCTGCTCCCGCGTCAGCCGATAATAATCCCCCTCCGGATCGAAGCCGAAGAGCGACAGGTGAAAACCGTCCTTGCCGCGCGAGGTTCCGTGGCAGGCCCCGGAGTTACACCCAGCCCGTGTGAACACCGGCATCACGTCGAGTTTAAAACTTACGGGCGGCTGGACTGGAGCATTCGAAACTACAACTGGCACTGCGACTGTCCGTCCCTCGAAACTCACGCGCAGCTCAGTGCGGCCATCGGCGAGTGGAGATAGGGACCTCTTGTCGAGTCTGGCCAACTTTGGGTCTGCCACGCTGTAAGTGGCCAGCGAGGTCACATCGCTTGTGATACCGTCCGCCGCCGTCGCCTGCACCACCAACTGCTGCCGCGCTTTGGCTGAACCAAGCTGGACCTCGGGTGGATACGCCCGCAGGTCGGAGACTGGGGCGTCGCCCGCCGCCGGGCAGTTCGGGGCAGAAAGGAGCCACAGCACCGTTAAGCCGAGGCCAGTCTTGACGCAAAGTTTCGTTAGCTCCATACGTCACTTTTTCGCCGCAGCCGCCACGGTGGTCTCCGCTTTCTTGGGCGGCACTACTCGCAAAATGCCGCCGTGAGCAATATTGTGCGGGATGACTTGTCCGTTCTCCTTCACCTCCACGCTGCAAAACAGGTTCTTGTAAGGTCCTGGCCGGCATTTCTCGTCCGCCGTTACTTCAAAAACGACCTCCTGGTCGTCGTGGGCGATTCCCTTTTCGGGTGCCGTCACGTTTTCCGGCAAACCGCAGAGCCGAATGGCCGCCTTGCCTTCGAACGGTTTCGCCTGCTGCAGATTGACAGTTAGGTTGCCGGACTTGCCAGGGTTAAGCCAAAGCGTCTCGATCTTTCCCGAAAGGAAGGGCGGGGCGACCTCCAGGTTGGCGAGCTGCGACGATACGTACAGGGGACCGTCATCGACCTTGGCATGGCCCAGCACGGCGATTTTCCAAACTCGCGTCTCCGCGCCACCATTCGCACTAAGCTGGTAGAACACATTCGTCGCGTCTTTGGAGATGGTCGTTTCCGATTCGGAGCTGACCCCCGGCGGATTCCAGACCATCTGGACATTGATCGGCTCGTCAAAACCTGCCGCCCGGTCGGCGACGACCTCCAACCGCATTGAGCCCCCTTGCACCAGCGGCACCTTCGGCTCAACGACGCGTAGATGAAACGGCGCTTCTCGCGTCACAGCCACACAAAGCTTGTCCACGCTCGTCGCGTAGTAGTTGGCATTGTTCGGCGGCCCCTGGACCAGTTCGACATTCTGCCGAAAGCTGCCGACGACCACCTCGGTGCCGTTGGTCCCGGTGGCGGTCAGATCCAGCAGCTTCATCCCAATGGGCGCGTCCGGCGCGGCGTCGAAAACCATGGGCATCGCGTCGATGTTTTTTGCCATCCGGTCCGCCTGCAACGTCACACCGGCCGGCAGGTCCTTCATTCCGAAGTCGAGTTCACCTGCAAAGTTGGACCGTTTGGCCGAAATCAGCGTCGCAAACCGGTTTCCCCGTGGGACCGTGATAACCTGTCGTGACTGGGTGTCGTTTCGCGCCACCTCCGGGATCTTGAGGCTAAGGCTCGGTCGAGCTGGCGTGACCTCCAGCCGATACACAAATTCCCGCCCGCCTTGTCCCATGGTGTCCCGGATGCGAACAAAATAATTTGTAGTTTCAGAGGGCGTGAATTTCAACGAGCTGTCCGCGCCCGCGGCATCATCATTGGAGGCAACTTCATGGCCTTTTTCGTCGAAAACCTCTACCACGGAATCTACCGGGGAGCGCAGGCGCCGGGCATAGAGCTCGAGCTCGAGCGGAGTGTCTTTAGCGGCGGGAAATTGGAACCAGTCCTCCTGGCCTTTCTTCGAGAGGATGCCGTTCAACGCGAGTGGTGGTTGACGGTCCGTTACCGTTGCGTGCTCGCGGTCCTGGTTCGGCGAAGCGGCGAGCACATTCGGAAAGTCCGACACCCTCAGCCAATTTGGCGTGGGCGCGATCAGTCCGTCCAGTTCGGCGAACACGCCGAGCTTCTCCGCGGGTCCGCCGGGAAGTTTGACCTCTTGAGAAAACTCCCCAGTGGCCTCGTTGAAGAAAGTCAGCTTAACGGTTTCGCCCGACAGGCCGCCCAACGGAAAGACAGAAACAGGGCGGGGGAAAGAACCGATATGCAACCGATAATGGCAATCGTTGCCGCCGCCATAACTGGCCTCCCGCAACCGGACGATATAAGTACCGTCCTTCGGGGCTACCAGGCTTAGGAACGGGTCCTGCATCGCCAGCCACGTGTCGTCCACGTCCTCCAGCACGGTCCCGTCAGGGTCGAGCACGGCAAGCCGCGGGTCGAAGAGGCTTCGGCCCAGTCTCATGCCTTCCACCTCGGCTGAAAGCCGCTCGCCCTTTTTCAATTCCACCGCGAAGCAATCGACGTCTTCCGCTTTGATCACCCCGGCGACCGTCGTGTTCGCCGCCACCTTTTGCGCGTTTGTGGGGTCGTTGTTCGGCTCGACCTCTTCGATTACCGGGTAAGGTCCCACCAGGAACGTCCGCAGTTCCGAAAGGCCGGTCGCCGTCCGGACGCGCAAGTGATGTTCGCCCAGGCTGCAATCGGGCAGGATTTTGATCTGCGCCTGCAGGAGTTTGTTCGTCACGAGGTTGAGCTTGACCACTTCGAGGCCCGGCTCATAGCAGACCAACTCCTCCGTGTCGTTCAGACGCTCCCCGGTGAAACTTACCTGCAGCTCCGTGCCTCGTTGGCCACCAGTGGGGATGATGGATTTTAGCTCAGGTGAGGTGGCAAGCGCCTGCGTGGCGAAGCAAAGGAGGACAGTGAATGCGAGCAGGCGAACGGAGGCTCCCCCTGACCCGGGGCGGGGACGGCCACGTCCCCGAAGAACCAGCGCTGAGCAAGAGCACGCAGGGACGCGGCCGGCTCTGTTCGGTTCTACGGGGACGTGGCCGTCCCCGCCCCGGGTCAGGGCTTCCCTGATTTCGGCGCGGCTATGTCCATCCTCCATCCGCTATCCTCCGTCTTCGCGTTTGACAGCCGCCCCGGCCTACGCCAATAGCCCCCGGGCGATTTCGCCATCTTTGACGATTTTGACTGGGCGGGTCCCAGCCAGCAGCGTCTTTTCAAAATCGATTCCCAGCAGGCTGTAGATCGTTGCCGCGTAGTCCGGGACGGTGAGCGGGTCGGTGTCCACTTCGCTGCCGGTCGGGTCCGTCGCCCCGTGGACGTATCCCTGTTTCATGCCCCCGCCAGCCATCACAATGCTGAACACTTTGGGATAATGGTCGCGTCCGGCGGTGCCGTTCACTTTTGGTGTGCGCCCAAATTCTGTCGTTACGAGCACCAGCGTCGAATCCAGCATGCCTCGCTGGTCGAGGTCGCGCACCAGCGCCGCGAACGCCTGGTCGAAGGCCGGCATCTGGTTGGCGAAGCCGTTGCGGATGTTGTCGTGATGGTCCCACCCGCCATATGTGAGCGAGACAAACCGCACCCCCGACTCCACCAATCGGCGCGCCAGCAGCATGCGCTGCCCGGCCGCGTTGCGGCCATATTCGTCGCGCAGTTTGTCGGCCTCCTTCTTCAGGTCGAACGCCTCGCGCGCCTTTTCAGAACTCATCATTGCGTACGCGCGCTGGTAAAACGAATCCATCCCCGTTAACGCGTCCGATTTTTCCAGGGAACTGAAGTGTTCATCCACCACGCTGCGCATCGCCTTTCTTTCCGCGAAGCGCTGCTCATCCACGCCGCCCGGCAGGTTAAGGTCCCGCACCTTGAATCCGCCATTGCCGGGGTCGGCGCCCAGGCTGAACGGCCCGTAAGCCGAGCCGAGGTAGCCCGTGCCGGCGAAACCATTCGGCTGGCTGGGAACGCACACGTAAGGCGGCAGGTCGTTGCGCGGGCCCAGCTCATGGGAGACGATGCTGCCGATGCTCGGATACTGCACCGCCGGGCTTGGCCGCCACCCCGTGAACATATTGTGCGTGCCCCGATCATGGTCCGCTTCCCCATGGGTCATTGAGCGCACCACGCAAAGCTTGTCGGCGACGTCGGCGGTGCGTTTCATCAGCTCCGAAAAATGAACGCCTTCGAGCTTCGTTTTAACGCTGCCCAGCGGCCCGCGGAACTCGATCGGCGCGAGCAGCTTGGGATCGAACGATTCCTGCGCGGCGATCCCGCCCGGGAGAAAGATGTTGATGACTGATTGCGCGCGGACTTTCGCCGCGGCGGACTGCGCCTGAAGCTTGAAAAGGTTTCCGAGGGTCAGCCCCAGACTGCCGACCAGGCCGACAAACAGGAATTCGCGGCGATCGGGGCGCCAGATATGCGCGGGGCTGCTACAAAAACAGGAATTGGGTTCTTGCATAACATACTCTCACTTAAAGGTTCAGTGCCACTATTCAAGACCATTCCACCGGGGCCGGCCGAACGCAACTGGTTTACGGGCCGACCAGGCCTTGGCACTTATTTATGACCTTAATAAGCAGAGGTTTATTCATTCCCGCACCGGGAGGGCGAGTGTCCCCGCGAGCCCTGAGCCGTATCCATGCAAGGGGACTTTAACGCAAGGACGCAAAGGTGCGAAGGCGCAAAGAGGGTAACCAGGGTTAACCGCATACGAGAGGCTTAGTTGCCAGCAAACATGGCGGACCTGCTCTTTGGCCGCAAAGGCCTCAAACCCTGTGCGCCTCTTGTCGCCTTTGCGTTGAGGATTTCAAGTGAATCGACACGTATGGTTTAGGGCTGCCGACGGTTAATTAGCTGCAGGGTTGTTGCTATTGGGCGGCGATCACGGCCCATTGGCTGCGCACCAGTTTCCGAACCATCGGGGTCGCCGGCGGCAGCTTCCGAAAATCGAGGAAGTTGTCGTCAAACGCCCATTTCCGGGTTGGCGCATTGTAATAAGTACCCGGCGCAATCCAAAAATTCGTCGCGGTTTGACTCGGGAACATGACGACCATCGAGCCGTTATAGGTGAAAGTTCTGCCGCTCCAATCTTCGAGGAATCGAGGGAAATTCTCCACCCCACCGCTGTAATGTCCGGTGCCGTTGACGGTGGTTGTCGGGACGATCCCCGCCAGGAACGCCGCATTGACCGTGGTGTCGCCTGCTGGTCGGTAGCTGAGGCCCTTCGCGCTGTTGGCGTCGGACCAACTGCTTGACTGGACGGTGACGGAGTCGGCCAGAAGCGAGGCGGGCAAGGTTTTGGCGGTGTTGGTCGTGCCCAGGGCGCTCGTAGGGGCATTGTAGTTGCCCTGGACATAGAGGGGCTCGGCCGTCGCTACGGTCAGGCCGCCCGGCGGCAGTATTTGCCCGTTGGCCACGCGAACCGCAGTCAGTTTGCCCGCGCTCGACCGGGTATCGCCAACGTAAACCGAGTTGAGCGGGTGGCCCATTTGGAACTTGGCGAGGCTGTTAAGCGAGGTACCGGCATTGGTCATCCAGGCGCTTAAGGCTCCGACATTGATTTCGGTGGTGATGGTGTTCTTGCCCTCCCGCTGGTCATAAAAAGTGGCGTTGGTATTGATGAAAGAGTACTGCGGGGGCGTGTGAGTGTTGGTGTTCCCCGGCACGTCCGGGGCAATCACTGCAAAGTTGTCCCAATTCCCGGCCTGTACGAGGACATTGGTCGGCGTGGTCGTAATGACGAGGTCGGTCTTGTTGTAATAACGTTCCTGGCCGAGTTGCGAAAGCGGGCTTTCGCCAAAAGGCGGCACCTGCAGGATGGCCTTTACGGCCAGAGGATTGTTGTTGGTGCCAAGGGGCAGAGTCAACGAACTGACGTGGTCCACATGCTCGGCGTCAAACACCGGATTGACTTTGCCGCCGCCGGTCGGATCGCCCGGAGCGCGGTTGGAGTAGATGTTGCTCACGGCGGTGACAGCATCCATGAATTCCAATCCTGTCTGCGGGGCGGTGTAAATATTGGCGTTGCTGTGGACCTTGCCGGTGACTTTCATGGCGGGGCCGGGATTGATCTCGAGGTCCATCGAGTAGAAGATCGCGAACTGGAACACCGGTATGGCGGCGAGTTGTACGTCTTGTTGAACCCCCGCGGTCATGTTGTAAGGCGTGCCCAACGGTTTGGCGGTCGAGCGAACGGTGCAGGAATAAGCCATCCCATACAAGCCGCTGAACTGCGAATCCAAATTCATCATCGACATCGTGGGACTACAGTTGATGTAACTCTTGTTGACGCCGCCGGAGCCATCCCCGAATTGATACCGGGCTGCCCAAGGGTTCGTTGGAATCTGGCCCCGATAATAATTCAGGTTGGCGGGGTCAAAACTTTGACTCAAGAAATCGCGCGCGAGGTAGGTCAAAGCCTGCTCCGAGGCCCCTTCGGCCGCTGCGACGGAGCTATTGTAAGTGTTATTCCGGTCGTTGATGACCGCGCTGCTGGAGGTCCATTGGGCAAGGCTCGCGTAGACGGTGATGCTGATGCCGGCCATGATCATGACCGTTAACAGGGCATGCGCCTGCTGCGATTTCTTTTTCCCGTTCGGTTCGGTTTTCATATCCGGGCTGGGTTCAGATGGCGGTTACTCGATGGTTCGCCGGGTCATTCGGGTTTGGAGCGGGTAATAATCGTAATAAGCGCCGACCCCCCCGCGCGCGACGGGAAACTCCCATTGGTAAAACTGCAGGCTCATGCGGATCACCCGGTTGTTTTGGTCGGTGGTGAGCACGTTGCCGGCGTAATCCTCGGCCGCAAAGGCCACCTGGTTGGTGATGAACTGCGAGATGACCACGGCGGTGGTGCTGCCCGCGACAACGCGCTTCAGCTCCTGGGCTTGCGTATCCATGTAATACCGCGCATAGGTGTTGGTGGCCGTTGTCGGGTAAATCTGGAGGGCATTGCCCTGACGCAGTGCGTTGCCCACGATGTTGGTAAAGCCGAAATTGTTGCCATTGCCGACCTGGAGCATTTTGGCCGAACGGATCTCGTCGCGCAGCTCGTTCAAAGCGGCCCGCGCGTTGGCGCTGGCGCTCAGTTTCGTGGCGGTGATGTTGAACATTCTCAGACCCAACAGGTGCGAGTAGACTACCGCGATGACCACCAGCGAGAAGATCGCCGACGCGGTCATGAGCTCCGCGAGAGTGAAGCCCGATAGGGCGGCACGGCGGCTTTCCTCGCCAGAAGGAACAGGAGCGGCGGCTTTCATTGGTCAGCAGCCCGCTGGGTCACGACAGTGTTGGTGAAGGGGCCACGAAGCCTGGCCTTGCGGTAGGGCAGACTCCAAACGCAATCGGAGCGCAATTCCCTCAGGGGCGGATAAATCGAGACTGTGCTGATGCTGATGTAGTTAGTCGCCAGAGTAGGGTTGCCAGCGATTACCGGCACGTCCAACGTCGAAACCTGGGCGAAATTGGTCACTCCCAGGTCGTCGATGCCCGGCCAGGCTTGTGGGTCCCATTTCGCGGCGCGCGCCTGTTCCACCCCCTGCATCGCCAGTGAGTGGGCCGCGAGCGAGTAGCAACTCCATTCCGCCTGATCCGTGGTCAGCACATAGCCGTACATCACGCCTGAAAAAACCAACCCTGCAATCGCCAGGGAAATGACGACTTCGGTGAGGGTAAATCCAAGGCTGCTGTTTTTGCTGGCAGGGACTCGGCTGCTCACAGTTCTCATGTAACGAACCGCGTGACTGGCATCCTCTAAGCATCACTGATGCCAAGCGTCGCCTGCCTTTCTCTTCCCGACCTCAATTGTGAGAATCCCTTACATGCTGCATTAAAAACGTCGCGGCCTTGGGGTGCGCCTGTCCTAAAACTCTTAAACTGTGACAGATTCTGTCCGGGGGTTGGACATTTAGCGGTTGGCTTGCGAGAACCGTGTGGTCGAAATTGAGAAAAACGGGATGGGTGTTTCGGAGGGACGAGCGTCCGCGCGAGCCTTGGAGGTCTGAATGTCAGGGCTCGCGCGGGCGCTCGCCCTCCCAAAGGAGCAGGGCGTTCCGGTCAAGGAGCGCCCCGAGGCGGTTCAATCAAAGGGCACAACAACCCCCGCCTTAAATCAATTCTTCTTTTTGGAGTTGGGGCTGGTGCCGTTGTTGGCGTCGTTGCTGTGGGGCACCGTCACGTTCACCGTTGCCGTCGAGCTGTTGCCCGAGGCGTCGGTGCATTGAACCGTGAGCGTATAGACCAGCGCGTTGCCTGACGGGCCTTTGCTCGCCGCGAGTTGCGCCGTCAGCGGGCCCGTGATCTGCCTGTTGCCGGGCGCCGTCGCATAGTTGCTGGTAATTGAGATGATTTTGCTGACCGGCTCCGGGTCGCAGTTATCCGAGGCTTCGACGGAAACCGTCACGGGGACGAGTTTGCCGTTGGGCGGATTCAGAGTGCTTGGAGTGGCCGTAACAGATTGGATGACCGGCGGGGTGGCAACCACCTGGAAGGGGACCATGGCGGTTGAGCTGTTGCCGGCGGCATCGGTCACCTTGACGGTGATCGAGTATTGGCCGGAGCCTACAATAGTCCCGGCGGGCGGATTCTGAACCATGACGAGCTGATCCGCAGGGGTGCAATTGTCGGTGGCGACGACATTCGCCAGGACATTGGGAACGGACGCCTGGCAGTTGGCGTCTGCAGAAACCGTAATCGGGGCCGGAACGCTCACGATGGTGGGAGCGGTGGTGTCAACGACCTGGAAGGGAACCGTGGCGGTCGAACTGTTACCCGCCGCATCAGCCACTTTGACGGTGATGGTGTACTGGCCGGAGCCGACGACCGTGCCGGCGGGCGGATTCTGAACCATCCCGAACTGATTGGCTGGAGTGCAATTGTCCGTGGCGACGACGCTCGGCAGCACATTGGGAACGGCGGCCTGGCAGTTGGCGTCCGCAGAAACCGTAATCGGGGCCGGAACGCTCACGATAGTGGGCGCGGTCGTGTCGGCGACGACGAATGGGATCGAGGCGGTTGAGCTGTTGCCCGCAGCGTCGGTTACCTTGACGGCGATAGTGTACTGGCCGGTGCCGACGCTAGTTCCGGCAGGCGGGTTCTGTACCATCACAAGCTGATTGGCCGGCGTGCAATTGTCGGTGGCCACGACACTCGGCAGCACGTTGGGAACGGTGCCCTGGCACTTAGCGTCGGCAGACACCGTGATCGGGGCCGGAGCGCTGACGATAGTGGGCGCGGTCGTGTCGGCGACCACGAACGGGACCGAGGCGGTCGAGCTGTTGCCCGCAGCATCGGTCACCTTGACGGCGATAGTGTATTGGCCGGTGCCAACGATAGTTCCGGCAGGCGGGTCCTGTACCATCACAAGCTGGTTGGCCGGGGTGCAATTGTCAGTGGCGACGACGCTCGACAGCACATTGGGGACGGTGCCCTGGCATTTAGCGTCCGCAGACACCGTGAGCGGGGCCGGAGTGCTGACGATGGTCGGGGCCGTGGTGTCAACGACCTTCAACGGGACCGAGGCGGTCGAGGCGTTGCCCGCAGCATCGGCGGCTTTGACGGTGATGGTGTATTGACCGGAGCCGACGACAGTACCGGCGGCGGGGTTTTGAGTGAGAGTAAGCTGAGACGAGCAATTGTCGGTAGCCACAACACCGGGGAGGACGTTCGGCACGGCGCCCTGGCAGTTGGCATCGGCCGACACAGTAGTCGGGCCGGGAACGCTGAGAATTACCGGCGGAGTGGTATCAGCTACTGTAAAGAGGACGCTGCAAGTGGAGCTGTTGCCCGAAGCGTCGGTCACGGTGACGGTAATCGGGTGCGCGCCGAGACCGACGAGAGTGCCGACGACCGGATTTTGAGTCAGCGCGAGCGAGCCGGCGTCCGTGCAATTGTCACTAGCGACGACCTGCGATAAGACGTTCGGGATCGCCGCCTGGCAGTTGGCGTCGGCCGAGGCGGAGATCGGGCCAGGGCAGGACCCAGTCGGGGGAGTGGTATCCTGGACGATTACGGTCAGATTGGTTTGGGCGGAAGCGCCGCAGGGGTCAGTAACCGTGAGCGTGACGACGTTGGTGCCAAGTGGCAATGAAACAGCAAGAGTTACATTAGTGCCCAGAATCGTGCCGGCAACGCTCCACTGAAAGGTGATCGGGTCGCCATCTGGGTCACTCGATCCGGAAGCATCGAGGGTAACCTGCGCCGGGCACTCGACGACCTGGTCCGGACCGGCGACGGCGATCGGCGAAAGATTGGCCGGGGTGACGTCTAGAATGAAGGGCTGGGATACTCCATTGGAGGTGCCGGTGCCGACCACCCGGCCGGCGTCGTTGATAAACTGAGCGACGTTCAATTCCCAGCCGGAGCCCGGCGGCAAAAGTGTATTCAGGTCCACCATATTTCCGTTTTGCCAGAGGAAGGCATGACTGGTACCATTGGACAGGGTGGAGTAGCCTACGACCTGGCCGAGAGAGTTATTGGCCATCACGAAGCTGGAGTCGCCTCCCAACGTTCCCAGGTCGGTGAGCGTGCCGTTGAGGTACACGAAGCCGTGGGTTTGGACGTCACCAGGCAGGGTCGAGGTGCCGATGACCTGGCCGTTGCGGTTTACGGTAAAAGCGCTGGAAGAAGTTCCGCCCAGCGTGCCGATATCGGTCATCACGTTGGAGGAATAGATAAATCCATGCATCTGGCCATTGGTCAGCGTTGATTGGCCGACAACGACGCCCGAGTCGTTGAGGGCGGCAGCGGAACTGTAGTTGCCGCCCAGGGTGCCCAGATCGACGATGGAGCCGGCGGTATAGATGAAGCCATGGATGTCGCCGTTGGCAAGGGAGGATTCGCCGGCCGCCGAACCGGAGCTATTGATAGCGAAGGCGAGGCTATAGCTGCCTCCCAGGGTGCCCAAGGCGGTCATGAGGTGATCGGAATAAACAAAGGCCACGGGCGCAGTATCGCCGGCTATATAGGACACCCCCGCGACCTGGCCGGCATCGTTGATCGCGTAAGGGCTGCTGTACGAACCGCCCAACGTGCCAAGGTCCACGAGTGCGTTGCTTTGAGCAAGAAACGCGTCGAATTGGAAATTGGTCACATAAGAGTCGCCCGCGACCGCTCCGGAGGCGTTGATGCAAATACCCTCGCTGATGCTCCCCCCCAAGGTTCCCAGATCCGTAAGCGCGCCGTTGCTATACAGAAATGCGTGGGCGTCTTGCACGCCGGGAATATAAAAGAAGCCGGTCAGCTGCCCTGCGGCGTTCAGCCCATTGACCTGAAAAACGGAGCCCCCATCGGTGGGCAGATTGGTGAGCGCGCCGAAGCTGAGGGAACCACAGGCCGCCCAGGCGGGCAGCGCAGTGCCGAGCAGCAGACACGCCGCGGAGATGCAGGCGAGCGGACGAGAGAGTCTTGTGTTCATAAGCCCTTGTGCCGTTGGTTTGTCTTTAATTCTTCTCCGCGTGTCTATAGTTGAGATAGCATAGGGCGGGCCAATTACGGATGAGAATGAGGGTGCGTACGGAGGGGGCGGTGAAGGCTAAATGCAAAAGGATAAAGGCTAAGAGGGAAAGACGGGGAAAGGATGAGCGAGGAGAGCTGAAAATCCACTCCCAGAAAAGAAGCGGGGCGTTCCGGCGGAGGAACGCCCCAAGGCGGTTCTATGAAGGACCAACGAACCCGCCCAAAGCTTACTTGATTTCGTTCCAGGCGGTGATGAGGAACCGGCCCTGTTTTGCGGCATTGCTAAGCGCCTCATCCCAGTGGAAACTGAAGTGACCGTTCATCGTGATTGAGTTCGCCATCAGACAGCCGCAGAAGTCCGTGTTATTGTTGCCGCCGCCACTGAGCGTGACGTTAGCGTTAGGAGCCACCAGGCAGCCCGTAAAGGCTCCATTGCCGGCTAGACTAAATGAAGTAACGGTCGGGGCGCAGAGGACGACGAAGCTGCCCGCGTTTCCGTTTGGGTTAAATACCGTATTCCCGGCCGCGGAAACGGAGGTACCGCCCGCATAGACCATAATATTCGCCCCTTGGGTAAAGACCCAGTCTTCGGAGCCAGTCAGGCCGTTGGGCATGGCCAGGACAACGTTGGGGCCGACGATGAGATTGGAACCGGACAAGGAGCTGGCGACGTAGTAATTGGTGTAGTTGTTGTTACCCCAAAGGATGTGGGCATAGGAGTTAGTGTTAACAACAGTGTTGGTGTTGTAAAGACCGTAGGTGTAGGTCACTCCCACGTTCGCGTAGTATGTGTATTTGTTACCGTTGGTTTGGATCGCGCCACAATAGGTGCCGGGGGCAGGAAGGACGAATTTGTTCTGCTGAAGCGCGCCTTGAACACAGTTGGTTGTTACGCCGCCAACGGTAGGGCCCGTTGGATAAATGGGTGCATTGGAGAAGGCGTTGGTGCTTATGACCTGGGTGGAGACCACAACCACGCCGCCCGTCGGAGTGAGGTAGCCTGTGGTATTGGGATAAGTAGTATCGGGGAATGTGAAGTTCGCATCCTGGAGGACATAGCCGTCGGCAACCGCGGTAGGGATGCTGTTAACCTGGCTGCCATGAGGACCCACGCCGCCCTGAGAACCGATGGTAACAGGGCAGTTGGGGCCGGTGTGGATCTTCCCGTAAATGTTTGCGTTCTGAACGCTCACGGAGTCTGTGATGCCGCCGTCAGTTGCGATATCGCCGTGATCGCCCGAGTACCTGGCTGAATCATATTGGCCGTTGGTGCTTTTAGCGGGATCGGTGGAGTCGTAGCTATCGGTATAGACCCCGTTGCCCTTAAGGTCGATGGTGTTCTTGACGACCAGTGCGGCCGTGAAAAGGTTGTTTTTTGCGCACGTCACCTGAACAGCGCGAGTGACGGGGCCCTGCGCCGTGCCGGGGTTACCGACGACGGCCAGCAGGCTGGAGGGCGAGCGCATGGCATAAACCAGCGGCATATTCACATAAGCGCGGGCAATGACGCTGGGGTTTATGGCATTGGTGATATAGATATAGGCCGTATAGCCGTTGCCGTCCGGCAGCGTGTTGCTGCGCCAATAACAAGTGCTGCCGTCGTAGGTCCAGCCATCGGTGGCCAGGCCTGGCGTAGGGTAGTTGGCATTTAGCTGGGCGAGGCCGTCCTCGATACCCGCTTCGGTGATGGCGATGGCCATGTTCCAGGTCTGGGAACGGCAATTGAGGTATGCCTGCTGGTCGATGAGGGACATGTAGTACAGGACGAAGATCGCCATGATAGAGCAGAGGACCAAGGTGGTCAGCAAGGCGCTGGCGAGTTGTTTAGTTTTCCGAGTTAGTTTTGTTTTCATAGATCAGTCTTGTTGTTTGCGGATTACGATACAGGCCGTTTGGATGTCTTCGCTGTTGACGATCGGAGTCGGGCAGATGCTCATCGAGGTTTTCCAGCTAAGCTGAATCACTTTGACGGTCTTTTGCCAGCCGCTGCCTGAGGCGATGACCGGCGGATAACCGTCGAAGAGGGAATTGGTTGGAGGAGCAGGCGGGCGCATGAACAGGTTGAAACTAAGGAGGTTACAGTTAGTCAGGAGAATCTTGAAGGAGCCGTCGGTGCCGGCGCGCGTTACCCTTTGCTTGGAACTGTCAAAGGCATAGGTGACCTGGACGCCATCGCCGTTGGTAATGATGAGCGCCCGGGTGGTGGCGTTGCTGGTGTAATCGACAAAGGACTGGGCCTGGCGGATTTCTTTCGTGACCAGGTCCATGGCCTGCCGGTCGTATTGATCGAGCAAGGCATAGTTGGCCATCGCCGCGTAACTGCGCAGGCTGAACATGAAAATGGTCCCAAGCGCCGCCGCCACTATCGAGAAAACGGCTACGGCCACCATCATTTCGATGAGGGTCCAGGCCCGGGTAACGTATAGCGCGGGCCTAATAGACATAATTCTGGATGCCGTCCTTGGCGATGTAGGTGGTCAGGGAACGGTTGTGGTTGATGCGGCCCATAGTGACCCACTGGAGGGAGATCGTGCACTGGCGAATGTTGGCGGCGTAGGAAGCGGCGAACGGCACGCTGCCGATGATGATCGAGCCGTTGTAGGTTGCTCCCTGGGTGTTGGTTGGGGCCTGAGGGTCGTAAACCGCCGTGAAGTTAGTCGGGACAAAGTTATTCGTGTAAACAATTTGGTCCCAACTATACATCCGAAGGGCTTCGCTTTTTTCGAGCAGGACCTGTGTGGCGCGGGCGTTCTCGCGCGCCAGACGCAGCATGAATATGCCATAGTTAATGGAGCCGACGATACCAGCGCCTGCGATAGCGAGAATGACGGTGGCAATGATGACCTCGATGAGGGTGCCTGCATATTGAGATGTCCGGGCGCACCTGGATCGTGGGTCGATGGTCTTTCCTCCGCAGGAACACCCCGCTCCCGCCAGCCCGACTGCAATCGGCAAGCGCTTTGGTACAACTCTTAAAATCATGTGCTCTGCCGCGTGGTTCCAGGGTCAGCAGGTCGCTTGCCAACGCGAAAACGCCGGTTTTTCGGGCATCCGTAGTTTTGCGGGACGATGTGGTTCGAATAATGAGGACAGTTGTGTCTCTTTTTTGGACTGGCGTTGTTGGTTGATAGTGCAGAGTTGAGCCTGCTTCGCTGAAGCGATGGAGGCCGGGTAGTTGATAGAAAACAGAACATAGGAAATGGCTCCGCTACGCGACGGCGGTATCAGGTTGGCTTTTCGTGTTTGGCCATTTCTTGGAGGAGATGGAGGCTGCGGTCAATGAGCGCGGGAAGATCAGCGAGGGCAGTCTCGGCTGACGCAAGGGCTGTGGAACCGGGAGCGGGGTGCTGGAGATTCTGGGTTGTGGCGGGAAGGCCCGGCGCAGTGGTGATTTCGGGCGAACGCGGTGCGGGGCCAGGAACCGGTTCTGGGGAACTTTGCGGCGCGGGGAGCGAGGCCGCAATGCGGCGGAGAGCGGCGAGGGATTCGTCAGCGGATGGACGGGGAGGTGGCTCGCCCTGCGCCTCAGATGGGTCGGGGGAAGAACGGGGACGTGGCCGTCCCCGCCCCTCAGAGCGGGGAGGTGGCCCTTCCTGCCCCTCGGATTGGCCGAGGTTTTGGAGGTTGGCGGGGACATAGCCGGAGTCGCCCCAGGGGAGGGAGCGAAAGCCGAGGTCGAAGACGCGGTTGAGTTCATTGAAGGGGATGCCCATGTCGAAGCCGGCTTTGGCGGCGGCGAGGCGGGTGCGGCGGGCGGCCTGCATGATGGGCAGGCTGTCGAGGTCGAACCAGCCGACGGCGTTGGGGTCGAGGAGGCGGACGGTTTTTTGTTCTTCGGCTTCGAGGCGGGCGCAGAGCGGGGCGATGCGGTTTTCGATGAAGTTAAGGCGGGCGCCCTGCATGACATCATATTTGGCGTGGTCGGTGGAGGTGACGATTTCTTCGGGGACACCGAAGGCGGCGCAAATTTCGGCGCGGGAGAATTTGCGATTTTCGAGGAACTGGAGGTCGGCGGAGGTGAGCTGGGGCTGGACGATTTCGGAGGTGCCCCAGAGGAGGACGGAGCGGTCGGCGGCGCCGGCGCGGCGTTTACGGTCGCGGAGGGCGGCGGAGATTTGTTCGCGCTGTTCGTCGGAGAGCTGCTGGTCGGTGCGGACGATGAGACCGTTTTCGGCGTTATTATCGATGAGGCCGCGCATGAAGGAGGAGGCGGCGAAATCGGTTTTGGCGGCGAGGCCGGCGACGCAGAGCGGTGGGAGGCCGCGCCAGAAGTCGAAGGGGTTGGGGAGTTTTTCGAACCAGATTTCTTCAGGGAGAAAGACCTGGGAGTCGAGGGGCTCTTGGGGGCCGCCGTTGTAGCGCCAGCCGGCGAGGCGGTTGTTTTGGATGATATGGGTGAAGCGAGCGGGGTCGAGGATGAGGATGGTTTTGATTGTTGGTTTTTGACGTTCCGCGGGCCGGGCTGTGGTTTCCGTGGCGGCGAAAAGCTGGGAGCGCTGGTGGAGGGTTGGGGTGGGCATATCGACTGGAACGCCGGAGGCGAGGGAGAGGGTGCCAGCCTGATCACGGTAGATGGGGATGCGGATGCATTCGCCGCGGAGCATGAGCCAGAGGACGCGGAGTTCCCAGTATTGGAAGCGGTTGATGTGGGGGTGAGGCTGGTTGTAGAAGTGGAGCAGGGGGCCGGAGGTGATGAGGTTTTCGCGGCCGCGTTCGCCGGCGGAGAAGAGGAAGGGGATGTTGGCGATCTGCTCGGCGAGGATGGTGACGGCGCGATAGACCCAGACGACCTGCTCGTAGGCGTTGGAGAGGCTGGGGCTGGGGGAGGAGTCGGAGCCCGTGAGCCAGGCGGCGACGTCGGGGGAAAGGGATCGCTGGGCAGGGCGCGGGGCGGCGGCGGCGCGAGTGATGTTGAGACCGAAGAGTTTCATAGGAGAACGGTGGACGGATTAGTGGATTAGTGGATTAGTGGAGTAATGGAGTGATGGAGTGATGGAGTGGTGGAGTTCATACGACGAGGGCGCCGGCGGAGGAGCGGACGCGGGCGGCATGCTGGCGGAGGGCCATGGCCCAGGTGCGGTCGCAGTGGCTGTCTTCGGTGTCGCCGATGAAGCGGAGGCGGCCGGAGGGGGAAAGTTCTTTTTTGAGGCCGCGAAGATCGGCGCGGAGTTTATCGTCGGCCGGGATGCGGAGGCGGCGGTCTTCGAAATCGTGGCGGAGGGCGAAGGCGAGCTCTTCTTTTTTCGGGCCGGAGAAGTCAACGGGTTCGACTTTCCAGCCGAAGCGCTCACGGGCCTGTTCGGCGAGCTGCATGCCGATGCCGCTATGGTCAATGCAGGCGCGTTTGAGCTGGGGCAGGCGGAGGAGGCGGTCGAGGTCGGACTCGATGCGGGAAAAGGGCTGGTCGAGGAGTTCGATGCGGAGGCGGTCATAGGTGATGTTGCCAATTTTTTCGCCGACGTCGAGGACACAGAGGTCGCGGATGCGGCCGACGTCGAGACCGAGGAAGAACGTGCGAGCGTCAGAGCGGGGAGCGTCGGAGCGTGGAAGCGTTCGGGAGTGCAAGAACTCGTCGAGGGTGAGAAGGCGGAGGGAGGGGTCGGTGCAGGCGTCGAGGATTTCGTAGGAGAAGAAGGCGGCATTTTCGTCGGAGGCGACGCAGCAGTATTCCTGGTGCCAGGTTTCCTGGTCGATGCATTCGGCGCGGGTGCGTTTGAGGTAATCGTCGCGGGAGTCGGTGCGGCCGAGTTTTTTGTTGATGCGCTCGACGATGCCTTCGTCGACGGCTTTTTGGATGGGGACCTGGTGGAGGCTCCAGCCCATGGGGTTGGCGCCCAGAGCGTCGCGGATGAGCTGGTAGAAGAGGGTGGCGGTGCCGCGGTGGGTGGAGATGATGGAGAGCTGGCCGCCCCAAGTGGTGACGGGTTTGGCGACGCGGAAGAGGAGGCGCTGGTCCTGGTGGAGGGCGAACTCGTCGAGTGTGACGTGGCCGCGTTTGCCGGCGAGGGCATTCGGGTTGGAGGAAAGGGAATAGATGCGGCGGCCATTGGCGAACTCGAGGACGTAGGCGGAGGAGTTGGGAGAGCTATCGAGGATGAGTTCGCCTTTGTCGGCAAAGCCGACTTTCATCAGGTTGGCCCAATTGCGGCAGTCGTCGAGCTGGAGGGCGGCCTGCTGCTGGTCGCGGGAGGAGATGTAAGCATCGAGGCGGGCGTCGGTGGCACTGACGAGGAGGACGAGGCGGAAGCAGTTGCAATAGGAGAAGCCGGTTTGGCGGGCTTTGACGCAGAGCTTCAGGCGGGAGACGTCATTGATCCAATCGATCTGGGATTGGTAGAAGTATTTTTCGAGGTCGGACATGGTCGGGGCTCCAGGGTTATCAAGTTATCAGGTTATCAGGTTGTCAGGTGTCAGGTTATCAGGTTGTCAGGTGTCAGATGACGGGTGGCGGGTGTGGGGCGAAAATTTTGCTCAGTTGTTTAGGTGCCGTTAAGTGCCGTTAAGTGCCGTTAGCTGCCGTTAGGTGCCGGTGAGTGGAACTCACATGAGGTTAAGCTTTTCCGTCATTTCTTTAATCGATTCGGGGGTGATGCCCCTTTTTGCCTGGGGCGGAGGCTGGGAGTTCAAGTTGAGCTGGAGTTGGGCCTGGTCGGCGAGGTGGCGTTCGCACTTTAGGCCGCCGGTGGTGAGTCGGGCCAGGGAGTTGAGCATGCGCAAGAGGTTGAGGGGGTTGGCTTTGATGGCTTCGCGGAGGCTGTCTGCACCGAGTTCCGCGACGGCTTCGCAGATGAGGGCAGCGGCAAGCTTGTGGGCGGCCTGAAAGGCCTGGATGCCCTGGTCTTCGCGGGCGAGGTCGAGGGTGAGCTGGTAGCGGAGCCTGGACTCGTCGAGCAGGCGCTGCTCGCGTAGATGGTCCTGATAACCACCTTTTTTCCACCGGCGGATGGAGTCGGCGGTCAGATGCCGGCCCTGTTCGCCGAGCTGCTGGGGGATTTCGTCGAAGGGAAAGCCGTCGTCGAGCAATTGGTCAATGCGAGCACGGACTTCCTTGGGAAGCCGGGCGACTTTGCCGCGGCGTTGCCTGGAGCGTTTGATGATTGGAATTGGATTCTCGGCTGATTGAGCGGCAGGCGGCTCGGGCGAGGCGATTGAGGAGGCGGTTAAGGCGGGTTGAGACATGGCTAACCTTTCGTTCTTGGCGGGAAAGGTACACGGGCGAGGGATTTATTAGTGGACGGACGGGGACGTGGCCGTCCCCGCCCCTGACCGGAACCAGGGCCGTCCAAATGCAGAACTTTGCAACTTTTCGAAGACCGGTGTTTCATGTGGCACCTTTCTTTGCGATGCAGAAGGAGCATATTCAGTACCAGTTTGTGTGAAGTGATATTGGCGGTGAGCGATGAGAACTAATGGAAATTGGCGTGGGGTGGACAAGAAATGGTGAGGCGTTGAAAGTCCAAGGTCAGAAGTTTCAAGTCTCAAGTCCCGAGTTCCATGGGGAGGGGATGGAGCGCGGCCAACAGCCATCAGTAATCAGTAACCAGTAATCAGTGATCAGTAATCAGGGTCCCGGCGTGAGGGTGGAATTGAGAATTGGGAATTGCCGAATGGGCGCGGGAGGGGATTAGCCGAGCGGCACTGGCCAATCGCCAGTGGCCGCAGAGATGGGAATCTGGGCTGGCGGGGACGCTGGCGGCGGCGGGAGGAAGTGGAGGGAGGATTGAGGCTCGCGGGGACGCTCGCCCTCCCGGGGGCTTAGCTGGAACGATTCCGTTGAAAATGGGGAGCGCGCCCGCCCCGGGCGTAGTGGTTGGCGTCTCACCAACCACATGCTGGAGTAAATCCGAGCCACAGCTTTAGTGAGTTCGCGATCCAGGCAGTCAACCGGCGAGGGAGCCGGTTGAAGGCGCCCGGGGCGGGCGCGCTCCCCATTCCCAACTGCATAGATACGGCTTAGAGCTCGGTCCAGGAGGTGGCGGAATAGCCGCGGCTGGGGCCGAGTCTGAGCAGGGCCTCATCGAAATGAAAGTCGTAATGGCCGTTCATCGTTATCGTTTTGGTGATACTCGAGCCGATGAGGCCAATGTTGGCGCCGCCACCATTCAGGGTGAGGTCCGCCTCGGGCGCGTAGATGCATCCCACAAAGCTCGAGGTTCCAGCGTAGGTGATGCTCGTCACGCCGGGCAGCCCAAAATAAAAGAAATTCTGCGCTTTTCCGCTCTGCACGGTCGTGTTGCCCGACATCGAGCAAGTTCCCTGGACCTGGTATACCGTCAAGGTGCCTGCAAGATTGGTGGCTGAGGCGATAAAGATGTTCGCTGGGTTGAAGCTTAGCGCATCGACTCTCAACCTGACGGTGACTCCGGGCGCAACATAAACACTGCCTGAGTCGGGGATTTTATAGTCGCCGCCGACCAGGAAAGCGTATTTGTAGGTGACGCCGCCGATGTTCAAATTGTTGGCTAATGCCGGAAGGAAGGTTGTCGAGGGCAGAACCACATCGGGATAAGTCACGTTAAAATCATTAAAAATGGTGCCGGAGACCTGACCAGCGCCGTTGTTGTACTGAGCGGTCGGTCCCAAATAAAGATTGCCCGCGATCGTGTGATTGCCAAGATCCACCGGCCCGGTTACGCTGGCAACACTCCCGTTCGTGCTGGTTTTGGATTGGTCGTACTGGCCATTGGTACTAAGGTTGGTTTTGCCGGAATCGAAGCTGTTGGCGGCCAAGCCACTGCCGTTCATCGCGATGGAGGAGACTGACCCGAAGGCAACATTGAACAACGGCAGGATCCTAGTGGTGACGCGCACAACGCGTGACAACGAGCCTGGCATGGAAGGGACAGCGACGTAGCCGGTGCAGTAAAGGATCGGGAAAAGATTAGTCGTGTAGAGGACGCTATACGAGCCGCCGATTAGGCTCCGGGTCTTCGGCCCATAAACTCCGCCTGACGGTTGTCCCCAGCCATTGGCGGTGAGGTCCACGACGGCCGCTTGAGGCGCCGCTGGATTCAACTGGGCCAGGGCCTCTTCGATGCCGGCCTCGGCCATTCCGATCGTGCCATTCCAGGCTTGTGATCGGGAAACGAGCGCTCTTTGGCCGCTGACCAGGTTGAGGTAAGCGAACAGGAAGATCCCCAACATAACGGCGATAAACAGTGTAACCATCAGGACGCTGCCGCGTTGGCTCAAGGTTGCAGGGTTCAAGTTGCAGGTTGCCGGTTGGGGGCTCAGAGCGTGTTCTAATTTCGTAGGAGACGACGTCAGGAGTCTCAAACTTCCAATACCAGATGCGAGCTGGCGCGCGATCAGGGACTCCTTACGTCGTCCCCTACAGAGCAGGCGGATTGCCAAAGAGGCTCTGAGAGTGCGGGCGGTTTTCATAATGGATTTATTGTTTGTTGCGCAGGACCACCATCGCGGACTGGACGCTTTCAGTATTGACTTTCTGGGCCAGGATGGTGCGCGAGCATTTCCAGGAGAAGCTGATGAGCTTGCAGAGGCTCGGGTCAAGGGTGCCGGTGGTGTTGGTGGCCGGGTAGAACGAGATATTGGTCGGAGTCACCACAGGGGTGCGTTGGTAAAGGCTGAAAGCCCAGCGGTCGCACTCAGTCAAGACCGTGATGGGGGATTGGCCGGTTTTGGTCATGACCAGGGTGGCATTTGTGGGATTGTACGTCAGAGTGACGCCGATGGCAGTCTGGGGGTTGGTGAAGGACAGGGAGGTATTGGTTTGAAAGGCGGTCAAAGCCTGGGCCTGACGGACTTCGCGGCTGATGATGTCCAGGCCATATCGGCTCTTGGAATCGAGGTCGGAATAATTGACGATCGCTACTTCGCTCCGCGCGGCATAGAGCGACATGGAAGCAACCGCAGCGAGGACCAGCGAGCCCAGACCCATCGCCACCATTAACTCCATCAAGGTAAACGCCAAGTTGGGCAGGCGGCCTGGCGAAGCCGGGCGGTAGAGCGTGGCGGCTGGCGGGGGCGGGTTGGTCTCGAATTCGCGGCAGGGACGCCGGCGCTCCCGGTGGAATTGTGCAATGTTGTCCGAGGTCTTCATGGCTGCGCCCCCCAAATATAGTTTTGCAGACCGTAGCGGGCCACCTGGGTTTGCATTTGGCGGCTGTGAGCGACGGGCGAGCCCGAGCCATAACTATTGGTCCACAAAAGGGTGACGGTGACGAGGCACATGTTGGAATTGTACGAGCAGGTCGAGGGAACATTGGTCGCAGCGCCCACCGACACGGTACCGCCGTACACCACGCCGGCAGTGCCATTGGTAGCGCTGAACGGATCGTACTGTTCCTGGAAGGTTACATTGGTCAGTTGATCCCAGCGGCAGAGGCGAGTGGCCTCGGCTTTCTGCATGAGAATCTGAGTGGCCCGGAGGTCCTCGCGCGAGGTCTGCACAACGGCAAAGCCAGAGGAAAGCGCGGCAAAGAAGGCGCCGGCGATAACCGCCAGGATGACGACGGCAAAAAGAACCTCCGCCAGGGTGTAGGCGAGAGTCTCTCGACCAGTTTGTCTCTGTGCTGGGCCTTTCCGGTTCATAGCCGCCGGGCGGGTCCGAACCCGCCGCATCTTCCAAGAGCAAGATCGCTACCAGTTTTCATATGAATGAGAAGTAGCCAGTTTTAAGCCAAATCCAAGGCTGGCGCTAAATCCACGGCCGAGTCATTACGGGTGGATCACTCGTACTTATACGGAGGGTGTGTCCAGTTCCGGATCAGGAAGCCAACAAAGAACCGCGATTCACGCATGGTTGGCTGCCTGCGGTTGCATTCAAGTTGCGACAAACGGTATCGATTCAAACAGCCTTTCTGCGAACGAGTTCATATCGCTTTACCGTGAGGTTTTGGCGCGGGAGTTGCTCCGCATTGTATGAGAACAAGACATGGTAGTGAGTAAGCTTGGTTTGCACACGCGCAAGCCGGAGCCGTTAGGCATGAACATGAAACCGGCAAGAGACAGCGCAGGAAAGCCAAGAGGTCGTCCTGCGGCAGGAATGACGCTGACCGAGGTGGTCGTGGCTCTTGCTATCTCCGGGTTGACGGTGGCCGCCATCGTCAGCGGCTATGTGTTCAGCACGGGTTTCGCGGAGGAGTCAGCGCTGTCCCTGGCGGCCAGCGCGAAGGCCATGGAGCGCATCGAAGAGGCCCGCAGCGCGACGTGGGACACGTCGAGCTGGCCGCCGGTGGACCAGCTCGTGGCGACAAACTTTCCGGATAAAACCGTCACGTTGGACCTATCGGGGTCGGGCACGGGGGCGACCTACGCCACGAATATTACCCAGATCTCGCAAATCTCCACCAATCCGCCGCTCAAGCGGATTCGCGTCGATTGCGTATGGTGTTTCCGGGGCTCTCGGTTGCTGACCAACACTATTGAGACCTGCCGCGCGCCTGACCAATGAAGCTGCAAGCCACTTTTCCAAGTCGGGGTTTGAGCGTGCCGGCAAACTCTCAATCCGCGTTTACCCTGCCGGAAATGCTCATCTCCGCGACGCTTTTCCTGATGCTGGTCTCCGGGGTGGTTGGCGCCCATCTGTTTGGATTGAGGATGTCTCAACTCACTCAAACGAAGCTCAATACCAGCGACGCCGCGCGCAAAACGGCCGGGCGAATGGCGGATGAAATCCGGAACTGCAGAATCACCCGCGTCGGTTCCGTTTCGAACGGTGTGTTTGTGGCGCTGCTCGATGGGGAAACGCAGACCGGCAGCGCGCTGCTGATCAATCCGACGACCAATACCGCCAACTTCATCCTGTATTTTCTAAACAGCTCCGACCAGAGCTTCCGTCGAACCACCAGCGCGGCAGGGAGCACTACCGTGCTGGCCCAGGGGGTCACTAACAGCGTGGTCTTTCGCGCCCAGGATTGCCTGGGCAACATCCTGACCAACAACCAGAACAACCGCGTCATCCACCTGGACCTCGAGTTCTTCCAGGCACAGTCCCAGCTCCCCACGCCTGATTATTACAAACTCGAAACCTCAGTGACGAAACGGAGCCTGGAATGAATGTGAAAATTATCCTGCCGACTCGAACAATAACGCGAGCCGGGAGCGCCTTGATGCTGACGATGGTCATGGCCGGCGTTGCGCTGATCACCGTGGCGGGCGTCATGGCATACACGGGCAGCACCGCGCGGCTTAACTATCGTTTGAGCCAGTATAACCGCTCGGTGGCCGCGGCCGAAGCAACGACCGAGAAGGTCGTGACGGAAGTGTCGCAGGACTATCTCAACGGCGGCCAGGCGTTGGTCAACTCCAAGCTGGCGACGTATCGCCAAACGGTTCTGACCGCGTCGGACTCCTCCTATTGGGCGGACTGGGAATTCAACGACGCCTGCGGCCACGCCGGCCAGACTTTCGTGGGCCCCGGGTCCGGGACGAACTACGTCGTGCTGAATTCGCCTTATGCGGGCCTGCAGGGCTACGCTTCCACTTACACGGTGGTTTCGAACGCCCGCCAGACCGACGCTCCCCAAAACGTGGTCGGCGGAGTGCTCCAGCAACTGCAGTTGGCTTGCGTTCCGATCTTCCAATTCGCGATGTACTCGTCCGGCGACATGGAAATCAGTTGCGGCCAGCCGTTTACGATCACCGGCAGGGTCCATTCCAACGGCCAGCTTTACGTCGAGCCCGATAACGCGATGACCTTTGAATCGGACGTCACCGCGGTGGGGTCGGTGTTGTTTCAGCGGAGTCCCCTCGACAGCCGTGGCGCCCCCTCCGGTACGGTCGTGTACCAGGGTCGAAAAGACTCGCACGTCGCGGCATTGACTCTGCCGATTGGCGCCAGCAATAGCCCGACGGCGATCCGGGAAATCATCGAACCACCGCCGCCGTCCGAACTTGCAAGTTCGCCGCTGGGCCGGCAGCGGTATTACAACCTCGCGGATATGGTCCTGGTAGTCACTAACCTCGGAACGAACACCGGCATCGTTGGCACCAGCGGACTTTTTGACTCTTTCGGGACGCCTGTCCCCACCAACGAGGTGAACCTGTTCGTCTCGATGCAAAACAGTTTCTGGGACGCGCGCGAAAGCAAGACGGTGCTGCCGATCGATCTCAACATCGGCGCCTTGAAAGCCTGGAGCGCGACCAACTCGAGCCTGCGCACGGCCCTTGGAACGAGAGATGTTGCCTCGGTTTATGTCTGGGACCGCCGCACGCTGGCTGGCACCAACCTCAGCGCTGTGCGCGTGGTTAACGCTCAACAACTGCCCCCACTCGGTCTTACCGTCGCCTCGGCGAGCCCCCTTTATGTGCTTGGGAATTTCAACGCGCCGAACCCCGGGACCAATAACACTTCCGGGACCCAGCCGGCCTCGCTGGTGGGGGATGCCGTCACTATTCTGTCCGGCAACTGGTCTGACGCGAACAGCCACAATGCCTTATCCGCGCGCAATGCCACGCCGACCACCGTCAATGCCGCCTTCCTGGCGGGCGCAGTGGATACGACCGGCGGCGCGTATGGCGGCGGGATGGAAAACTTCCCCCGCTTCCTCGAAACCTGGGGCTCGGCCAATGCCTTCACGTACAATGGTTCAATGGTGAAAATGTTTCCCAGCCTTTACGCCACCAATACCTGGGGCCAGGCAAACATTTACAGCCCACCAACTCGGAATTGGGCTTACGACCTCAATTTCAATAATCCAGCCAAACTGCCACCTTTGACCCCCGGCCTGCTGAAGGTCTTTCGCGCTCTTTGGGCCACCACAGCCCCCAACCAAACGAATGCCCCGGCCAGCTTCTGATTATGTCTAGGCTCAGCGACTCCAAGCCCAATCCTTGGCATGGCGCTACGGAAGTCTTTCATCGCAAGCTTATCGCGCTGTGGTTGAGCCCGGCCCTCCGGGTCGGGCTTGTCGTGTTCAGCTTGGGGTTTTGGTGTGCTCGGCCGGTTTACGCCGCTGAAACGAATTCCTCCGGCCTGGAGATGCCGTTGATTACCGGGAATGACCTTGAAAGGGAATGGCTCCTCCAACATGCCAGGGAGACCCAGGAAGGCTACCGTGTCCGGGTGAAACTCACCGCCGACGCCGTCGCTGGAAACGCTCCCGCTGTCGCTTTTGCCAAGGGCTCGACTCGGCCTCCAACCTTCGCGCCCGGCGGCCTGAGCCGAGATCTTTGGTTGGTGGCGATCCTTGGCATCGTCGTGCTCCTCGCCATCCGACGCCTTGCGCCCGAGCTCATGCAATCCGTTTCCTCACCCGCCAACCCCTCGGCGCTGGCGCCTTGGGCGCCTGCAGCTTCATCGCCCCAGGATCGGGCCGAGCAGAAGGCCTTTGCAGAGTTTCTGGTCGCTTTCAAAGCCGGCCCGAAAGCGAGCACGCATACCGCACCACTTGTTGACCCTTTCCCGGCTCCCCAGGTTTCAGCTGGCGCAGGTGGGGAGCTTCCTAAAACGCCGCCTGACCCGCTTAAAGATTTCTTTGCCCTCGCGCCGGCACACCTCCTGGCCGCGCGGAACGTTCTTCAGGAAATCGGACGCGGGCCCGAAATGGTGGCCCGGCAGAAGCTCCTGGGGGATCTCTGCGGCGAGGTTCGTATTTTGAAAGGGATGGCGGGTCTTCCCGAGTTGATCCCCGCGTGGCAACTGGCTGCCTGCCTGGAGTCGCTGCTTAAACAGCTGATCGCCCAACCCGGCAGGGTGACCCCCTCCACGCTCAGGACGGTCGCCACGGGTGCGGATGTGCTCTGGGAGGTGTGCCAGCCTGGGCTCAAAGCGGATTTCTTTACCAACCCTCCTCTGCGGTTCCTGGCAGTGGATGACGACCCGATCAGTCGCCACGCGGTAGCTTTCTCCTTGAAAAAGGCGTTCACCCTGCCCGATGTCGCTGCGAGCGGCGAGGCGGCGCTGGCCCTGGCCTCGGAGCATGCCTACGACGCTATTTTTCTGGACGTGTTGATGCCCGGCATGGACGGCTTCGAACTTTGCTCCAAGATTCACCAAACCCCCCTCAACCGCACCTCGCCCGTGGTGTTCATCACTTGTTTAACCGACTTTGAAGCACGTGCTAAATCCAGTCTCTCCGGTGGCACTGATCTCCTCGGCAAGCCGTTTCTGACCTTCGAGATTACCCTTAAAGCGCTCACGTTGACTATGCGCGCCCGGCTCCAAGCCCGCGGCGAGGCTGCCACCCCTGCCGGCGAAGGCAAGGCCCTCACACCGGTCCATTCTGCCAAGGCGAGCGAGGAAATTCCGGCCTGAGCGAAACCGGACGTCCGCCGATGTGCCGACGATTTGTCCAATTTTAGGCCACCCCCACGCGGCTGTGCATTTCGCCAAGCCGCTAGGGAGCGCTGTCGCAGCGCGCTGCACTGCTGGAAAGGCGACCGGCGTGCTGAAACAGCGTGGCCTACCATGGGGAGATCGCTCTCAATGCATGTCGTACGGGGACGTGGCCGTCCCCGCCCCGGGTTGGGTGACAAACGGGCTCGACGCAAAGTGCTCACAAATCGTTAGATTGGCCGCAAACCTGCTCGCTATCGCTCGCCTGCCCGCCCATGTGATTGCGCGCCGGCTGCTATGCCGTCATTTGACTAAGACACCGGCGCGCTAAACACCCGCGCCTCGCGAACAAGATGGGATGAATCGGAAAAAAATATTGGTCGTGGATGATGACGCGGTCATCCTGAAGATACTTTCGATGAAGTTAAGGGGTGCCGGCTACGAAGTCCTGATGGCTGAGGATGGCGGTGCGGCGGTGGGCGCCGCCCGTAGGGAGAAGCCAGACGTCATATTGCTCGACATTACTTTTCCGCCCGACATCGCAGGCGGCCCACCCTGGGACGGGTTTCTCATCCTGGCCTGGCTGCGCCGGTTGGAGGAGGCGAAGAATACGCCGGTGATTATGATCAGCGGAGATGATTCTGCGGTGGCACAAAAAAGGGCATGGGCAGCCGGCGCGTTCGATTTCTGTCCCAAACCGCTCGATTGCCCAATGATTATTGAAGCGATCGAACGCGCGATTGGGCCGGCTATTCCAAAAGCCGCGTAGCCATATCTATTCAGGGGAGACCGTTAACGCAAAGACGCAAAGGAGCAAAGCCGCAAAGGGGTTAGTGTGACGAAGCTCCGGCGAGGCTTTCATCATAGTGAATGCCCGCTGACCCGCTGAGGATAATTGTATCGGCCATGAACGCGCCACATGCGTCGGCAGTGCCGCTAAAGGTAACGGCGGCCTCGGGCGCGTCCACCACACCGTAGAGCGTGGAGGTTCCGCTCAAAGTCATCCTGGTGCAGGTTGGGAGCCCGAAGATGAAGCAATTAGCTGCGCGCTGGCTGTCATTGATAATGCCCCGGCCGGAGACCGTGAGACTTCCCGCAACGAAAATCTGCAGGCTTGCTCCGGGTGCGATATAGACAAAACCGTTGCCGCTGGTGGCGAAGTCGCCGGTGACGTACAGGACAGCATTTCCCGTGACGGCCATGGCGTCTGCACCGGAAAGTTGGACGGCAGGCAGCTCGTAATTGCCGGAGCCGAGGACAAAGGTGTAATTCTGCCCGGCGAAGCTTCCGTCAGCAGGGAGGGAAGCCCCAGAGGTGAAGGGGACCTGGATGTCTTGAAATGAAAGGCCGGCGTCAGTGGTGGCATGTCCAGGTTGAATGCCGAATTGGCTGGCATTCCAAGCAAGGTCGCCGACCCCTCCCTTGCCGCAGATGATGGTGCCTCCGGCCCCGGTCGCCGCCATTCCGTAGATGTGGGCGGTACGGAGAGTGATGGCGCCCGCGGCTTGGGAGGCCGTCTGCGCGAGGGCGTGGTCGCGGCGTTTGGCCGGGTCGTAAAGTCCGCCCGTGCTAAGGGCCGGATCGCTGGAGTCAAAGCTATCGAGATAAGCGCCACCGTTGAAACGAATCTGGTTCCTGGCCATCAATCCGCCGGAAGCGTTGAACTGCGCGAGCCTGAAAAAGCGGCTGGTCTCACCTTGCGCGCAGGGACGTGAGCAAGAAAAAAAGCCGCGGGCGTCGGGGATCGCCGTGGTAACGGTTGACCAGACCGGGGCCTGAATATCGGTTGCAGTTTGCAGCAGGAACGGTTGCGCCGGCGCGCCGGCGCAATCAAGGCGGACCATTTGGTCAGCCGGCCGGCTGATGGAAAGAAGCGGCTGATTTTGCTGATTGCTGGCGAGAGCATCGCCCAACGAGCCCAGACTGAGGCTGGAGCACACCAAAGCTGCCAAGAAATTCCTTCTCATCATACGTCGTTCCTTTTCATTACTGTCATGGCTCAACTTTAGGGCGCGACGGGTTTTCAACAATCGGGGCCGGGCCGGATCATGGTCCCGGGATGAGGAAGGAATGGCGCCCGGGGGAATCCCGGGTTAACACGAACGGGTAAAGGAACGGAGAGGTGGAGGGAGGGGGTGGTGGAGTGATGGATTAGTGGATTAGTGGATTGGTGGGGCCGGATCGATTACGAGAACGAGGACGAGGACGAGGACGAGGGTGAAAACGCTTGGAGTGATGGAGGGACGAGTTACCGCCGGCCAAAGGCGCTTGCGCCGGGCGGCGGGCGTTTGTATGTTGCGGGCGCATCACCTGGTTCGCCGGGCGCCGATGTGGCGGAATTGGCAGACGCGCTAGACTCAAAATCTGGTACTCGTAAGAGTGTGTGGGTTCGACCCCCTCCATCGGCACCAACCAAAAACCCGAATGGGTCTAAATTCTGCAAAGGCCGCTGAATTTGAATCTGAAAACGAATCTGGCTGGTTGCCGCTACCTTGAATCCCGATGGAATTTACTCCATACTGGCGCGGATGAATGCCAAACAAAGTTATCCCCTCGGCGAGCGCTTGCTGCTTGGTGCAACATTGATGGGAGCGTTGTCCTGTTCAATCGCGGCGCAGGGCCAAGCTGATACGGCCAAACCGGGCTCGCAGGAGTCCATTCCCGTCCTGCCGCTGGAACAATCGGCGAGTCGCGGCATTACCACTCGGGATCCTTCCAGCATTGTGAAATGCAAAGATGAATACTGGGTATTCTACACGGGCCGGGGCGTGCCTTCGTATCGTTCCGGGGACCTGGTGAAATGGGAACGCGGGCCGGCGGTATTCAAAGCTGCACCGGAATGGATTGCCAAGATCGTTCCACAAAACCGCAACATGCAATGTTGGGCTCCCGACATCATCAAGCTGGGTGACCGGTATCTCCTTTATTATTCAGTTTCGTCGATGGGGAAAATGACCTCGGCCATCGGCCTCGCAACCAATCCCACTTTGGACCCGGACGATCCGGCCTGTCATTGGACCGATCAAGGGTTCGTGGTGCGGACGCAGGACGGCGACGGTTACAATGCCATTGACCCGTCCGTGTTTCACGACCGCGATGGAAGCCTGTGGTTGACGTTCGGCTCTTATTGGTCCGGCATCAAACTGATTCAGCTGGATCCGCAGACCGGCAAACGAATGGCCCCAGATTCGAAGCTGTTTTCTATCGCTTACAATGAGTCAATCGAAGCTTCGTATTTGTGCCGGCATGGCGACGATTACTATCTGTTTGTGAACTGGGGTAGCTGTTGTCGGGGCCCGAAGAGCACCTACAATATTCGCATCGGGCGGAGCAAATCCGTCACTGGACCATATCTGGACAAGGCCGGTGTGGACATGCTGCACAGCGGCGGCAGTCTGTTTCTGGCGACGACCAACGGTCCATTGATCGGCCCGGGACATGCCGGGACTTTGAACGCGCAGGGAAAGGATTGGTTCACGTCGGACTTCGAGGGTGACCTTCGGATGGATGGAAAAGCCACCCTGGCAATAATGCCGCTGCGTTGGAATGCGGACGGCTGGCCTGAGGCGACGGTGAATGATGTGAAGGGTGTTCGGTCCCCTCAACACATGCGTTAAAGATTGCCTCGTGCTCTTTGTCCCGTTCGGGCGTCATATACTTGAGCAGGCTGCCGCGGGGGAACTGCTGTTTGTGCTCAGCCCTCACAGGAATGAGCATTACGCTGCCGTCCGGGTTTGGTTCGACGGAAAAAACCTGGCCGGGTTGGGCCGTAGGGAGCCGAACCCGCTTTTTGTCATCGACAGTTGCCGTTGTCACGTTGGGAATTTCCCACCCGCGCACCTCTTGTTCAAGCGTTTTCGGCGGTCCTTAAGCGTTGTTCTCCGATTTGAAAACAGAGCGCAACCATGCTATGGAAAGGAGTCGGAAACCCGGAGATTAGACTCATGAACTTTAGCGTGCTTGCGAGTGAAGCCGAACACGCGAAGGGCCGGTCTCGGACAAAGCGGGACACCCGGCTGCCGGTGTTGGAAAAAACAACGGATGATGTCCTGAACGCGGGGGCTCGTTCGTCTTAAGATTGAACGAACGGTATAACTAATAATCTACAAAAGAAAGGCACATATGAATACACAGACCAAACCTTCCGAATACATGCTCCTGTTCCGCGGTAACGACTGGCACAAAGGGCTTTCGCCCGAAGAAATGCAAAAGGTCGCGGACAATTGGATGGCCTGGTTCAAAGGCTTGACCGAGCAAGGCAAGGCCGTGGCGGGCAACCCGCTGGAACGCGAGGGAAGGATCGTTTCAGGGAAAAACGGACGAGTGGTCGCCGACGGCCCGTTTGCGGAATCCAAAGAAGCGATCGGGGGTTACTTCCTGCTCCGTGTAGACAGCCTCAACGAGGCGGTGGCCATCGCCAAAGGGTGTCCGGGTCTGCAGTATGGCTCGGTGGTGGAAGTCCGGCCGGTTGCGGCGGAATGTCCGCTGGCGGCGGAACTCCGCTCGGAAGGCCAGCTCGCGAACGCGGCCGCGTAAGGTTTTGGAAAGGTCAGCGAACGTCGGGGGACGGTTCGCCGGTGCTGAACGCCGCGCGCCGTTCCCGGCGCAGGCCAACTGCAATTGCAAGCAGACTCAAAATCATGAAACCAACCAGCGAACAGACCCTGGACCGCCCGGCGGCACAGCCGGCGAAGGCTCGCCCGCAGCAGCCGTTTGTGATCAGCCGCGTGCTGGAAGCGCCCCGCAGCCTCGTTTGGCATGCTTGGACGGAGCGCGAGCACATGCAGTGGTGGGGCCCAAAGGGCGTGACCATCCATCACGCGAAACTCGAGCTCCGGCCTGGAGGGACGTTCCATTATTGCATGCGAACACCGGATGGCCGCGACATGTGGGGCAAGTGGGTCATCCGTGAAGTTGCGAAGCCCGAGCGGCTGGTGTTCGTCAATTCCTTCTCGGACGAAGCAGGCGGCTTGACCCGGCATCCGATGAGCCCCACCTGGCCTCTGGAAACTCTTTCGACGGTCACCTTTGCCGAGGAGGGAGGCAAGACACGGCTGACCATACAGTGGCTGCCGTTGAATCCAACCGAAGCGGAGCGGCAGACCTTCGACCAGGGCCATGAATCCATGCAGAAAGGCTGGACGGGAACGCTGGACCAACTGACTGATTACCTGGCGCAGGTCAAAAAGTAGGAAGAGGGGAGTTTGCCTGCGGTCGTCACCACAACGAACGAACCGAGCATGAAAAAACGAATTAAAACCAAACCCAAGCCCAACAAGAAACCGCCTGTTGCCCGCAAGAAACATCGCGCGGCCGGCGTGCGACTCCTGGTGGGCACCAAGAAAGGCGCGTTTATCCTCACCTCGGACGGCACGCGCAAGAAATGGGACGTCAGCGGCCCACATTTCGCGGGCTGGGAGATTTATCATCTCAAGGGTTCGCCGGTGGACCCGAACCGGTTGTATGCTTCCCAAACGAGCGGCTGGTTTGGGCAAATCATTCAGCGTTCGGATGACGGCGGCAAGACCTGGCAAGCGCCCGGCGGCGGCCCGACCACAACTCCTGAAGGGATGCCGCAGGGAGAGAGCAATAAGTTCGTGTATGAAGGGGAGGTCGGAAAGCACCTTTGGTATGATGGCACGCAGCATCCGTGGGAATTCAAGCGTGTCTGGCATCTCGAACCGTCGCTGAGCGACCCCGAGACGGTTTATGCCGGCGTGGAGGACGCGGCATTGTTCAAAACGACCGACGGCGGCCGGACGTGGCGGGAGCTTTCGGGGTTGCGTAGCGCCAAGGGCCACCTTTGGCAGCCCGGAGCGGGTGGCATGGGGTTGCACACGATCCTGCTCGACCCGACCAACCCTGCGCGCATCTACGTCGCCATCTCGGCCGGGGGAGCCTTTCGGAGCGACGACGCGGGCCAGACGTGGCGGCCGATCAACAAGGGACTTAAATCTCCCTACCAACTACCGGACCCCGACGCGGAAGTCGGCCATTGCGTCCACCGCATCGCCCTGCATCCGTCGCGCCCGGACGTTCTCTTCATGCAGAAGCACTGGGACATCATGCGCAGCGACAACGCCGGGGATTCGTGGTCTGAGGTCAGCGGCAACCTGCCGACCGACTTCGGGTTTCCCATCGACGTCCATGCGCACGAGCCGGCAACCATCTATGTAGTCCCGATCAAGAGCGACTCGGAGCATTTCCCGCCTGATGGGAAACTGCGCGTGTACCGCAGCCGCACGGGCGGAAACGAATGGGAACCTCTCACGAAAGGCCTGCCGCAGCGCGACTGTTATGTGAACGTCTTGCGGGACGCGATGGCCGTCGATTCACTCGAACCGTGCGGCGTTTACTTCGGCACCACCGGCGGACAAGTCTATGGCTCCGCTAACAGCGGCGGCGCGTGGATCCCAATCGTCCGCGACTTGCCAGCCGTCCTGTCTGTCGAGGTCCAGCCGTTGTCATGATCCGGGTCCTGCTCCCATTTCACTTGCGGACACTGGCTCGCGTGGATGGCGAGGTGCAGCTCCAGGTTGAGAGCCCGGCCACTTTAGGCTCGGTCCTCGACACGCTCGAAGCCCGTTTTCCGGTGTTACGCGGCACCATCCGCGACCATGGCACACTCCGCCGCCGGCCGTTTGTGCGGTTCTTCGCCTGCCAGGAAGACGTCTCCCTCGAACCGCCGGATTTCCAGTTGCCGGCACCGGTAGCGACCGGAGCGGAGCCCTTCTTGATCATCGGGGCCCTGGCGGGCGGCTGAAGCCGTAAAGATGCGAACAGATTTTAACGCAAAGACGCAAGGGTGCAAAGGCGCAAAGGCGGAAACCGGGTTTAGCCTTGGACGAGCGGCTCACCTTGCGGTGAGCTCAGCGGACCTGCGCTTCGGGCGCGGATTCCTGAGCCCCTTTGTGTCTTCGCCTCTCGGGGCCTTCGCGTTAAGGAGTTCGACTGAATAGCAAACCACGTCCGAACGAAACCCCAAGCACTGCATCCTATGGAACTTCAATCCACAGCCAATGCCAATGAACCCGCCAGCCGGGAGAAGAAAGGCTTCGCGCGCCATCTGCCGGCCGTCGCGCGAATCCTGCTGGGGCTGGTCTTTTTCGTCTTCGGGCTGAACGGCTTTCTGCACTTTATTCCGGAGCCTAAAACGCCCATGTCCGAAGGGGCGATGGCCTTCGCAGGAGGGCTGATGAAGACCGGCTATATGTTTCCCCTGATCATGGGGACGCAGTTACTCGTGGGAGTGCTGCTTTTGTTGAATCGCTTCGTGCCTCTGGCCCTGGCACTCATCGCGCCGGTCATCGTCAACATCATCGCGTTCCATATCTTCCTGCAGCCCGCCGGAATCGCTCCCGGCGCGGTCGCTCTGGTCCTGGAACTTTACCTGGCGTGGGCTTATCGCAAGTCTTTTTGCCCCATGCTCGTCATGCGCGCCAAACCGGATTGAATCGCTCACTTTCCCTAGGGCTATGACCTCAATGCGCTTTTCGCTTGTGGAGCATCACTTTGTTCCCGTCCGGATCGCACACGATGCCAAAACGGCAAACCGGTGTGTCCATAATCTCCATATGCACCTCGACCCCTCTGGATTTCAGCCGCGACATTTCGGCGTCGAGATCATCCACTTCAAACGCAACGCATGTTCCATCAGGCGATGATTTCCAGGCCTCCCCGTAACACCCGAGGCCAAAGGTGCTCGCGCCGACCGTATATTCCACCCACATCCCGCCGGGGGATTCCATGGTTGGCTTGAGTCCCAGCACGCCCTCGTAAAAGGCGCGGGCGCGTTTCATGTCGGTGACCGGCGAGCCGGTGAATGCAATTTCGGTGATCATAATTTGGGAATTGTAGGCGACGACACAAGGAGTCTCAAGTTCTCAACAATGGGCCGTGATGGATTTCGGAGTAACATTTCGGCCCCTTTTCGCGTCTGTTTCCGTATGAACGTGCGTCCATCTCTGTTCTGCCGCCTGTTGGTAGTGGCCTGTCCGCTGACGCTGGCGAGCACCCGCGAGGCTGGCGCGAACGGTTACGATCCGCTGGCGACGGACCCATCGATCCGGCCCTCTCATTTGGATCTCACCGCTCACGACGCGGCTCGGAATCGCGACATCCCCTTGCGCGTCTATTTGCCAGCGGCCACTGCACCGGCCCCGGTTATTTTGTTCAGCCACGGTCTGGGCGGTTCACGGACCGGCAGCGCGTTTCTCGGCGAGCATTGGGCGGCGCGCGGTTATGTGGCGGTCTTCCTCCAGCATCCGGGCAGCGACGATTCGGTGTGGAAAAACGCAGCAATCGGCGAGCGGATGAAGGCGATGAAACAAGCGGCTTCCCCGGATAATTTTTTGCTGCGTGTGCAGGACGTTTCCGCCGTGCTGAACCAGCTCGAGATCTGGAACGCGGACCGAACCAGTTCCCTCGCCGGACGGCTGGATCTGAAGAAAGTCGGAATGTCCGGGCATTCATTCGGCGCCGTCACAACCGAAGCGGTGAGCGGCGAGGCATTGCCGGTCGGTGGACAAAAGTTCACCGACCCGCGAATTAAGGCGGCGGTTGTGTTTAGCCCAAGCGCGCCGCGTGGAGGCAGCGCCGCGAAAGCCTTCGGTGCGGTGAAAATCCCTTGGCTGCTCATGACCGGCACGAAGGACCTGGCTCCCATCGGCAACGCCGACATGAAATCGCGGCTCGCCGTGTATCCGGCGCTCCACGGCGCCCCCAAATATGAATTGGTGCTGCACAACGCGGAACACTCGGTCTTCACCGACCGCGCACTGCCGGGCGACCGCGAGCCGCGAAACCCGAATCATCATCGCGTGATTCTCGCGCTGTCGACGGCGTTTTGGGACGCCTACCTGCGTGGCGACTCGGACGCGCTGGCCTGGTTGAAGGCCTCCGGCCCGCGCTCGGTCATGGAGCCGGAAGACCAGTGGCAGTTTTCCGTCCAATAAGTTAGCAATGACGCGGAGCGCGAGGGGCAGGGGAGTCGGTGCGGCGTCGGTTGGCTGGCAGTCGGAGATTAGCGGGGGGCTCCTTCCGGGCGAAGCCAGAGTTTGCGCCCGGCGGGATCGATCAGTGCGCCGGTTTGGGTTAGCAGTTCTCTCCCGAACATGCCCTGGACCCCTCTGAGGGTAGTCCCCAGGCCCCATGCCCGAAGGTCAACTACGCCGAAGTGAGCAGCGTTCCAGGTTCTAGAACCGATCTGGAGTTTAATCGTTGTGACACGCGTTTCGTGGGCCCCAATCGCCCCGACTCCGACGGTGATGCCCTCGACGTCGTCAGGGATAAGCGTACCGGTTCTAGGCTGCTGCCGCTTTGCGAATTTCAACCCCAACCGACTGACCTGGGTTCCGTCAAGCATGCTAAACTTACTACCGGAATCGACCAGCAGGCGCACCGGTTGGTCGTTTACCTGGGCTTCGATAAACATCCCCTGCCCAGCGTGAATGGGGATTGCGATAAACCCGCTGCTTCGGAGAGTCTCAGCGACCGAGTTGTGTAGGTCGTCGGAAGGTGCTCCTGCCCGGAAGTAAAGCCGACGCTCGCCGCAATCGATAAGACAAAAGTTGCGCAGCAGGAAGTCCAGCCCAAGCATAGCATCGCACGGGGCTCGAACAAACGATAAATCCAGCTTCTCCACCCGCGCCGGTTGGTTCAGAAACCTAGCATCGCCCAGTCCAAGCTGGTCCATGATCACGAACGACGAATTCGTGACTTCGCCCAGCAGGCTGTCTTCGAGAACGACCCCACGCTCGTTTGGGGATTTCAAACCGGCGCTGCTTTTGGGACTGAGGGTGGTAATCAACCAGCCGGTATCGACCGCGAACGTGGGTTTCTTGCCGTTGCTGAGTGAACTCGAGACCAGGTAGTAACCGCGTGCGCTCGTCTCGAACGGCACGGAATCGTACTCGAGCCTTTTGAGGTAATCCTCCAGGCGCAAGGCGGGCAGTGTATCGGCTGCGAACGCGGGCGCAGCAACGGACATGGATGCGAACAGACAAATGAACAGAAAGATGGAGCTGCGGTTGCTGAAAATCGTCGCAGAGCTAATGTCCCTCATATCTTGACCGCAATCATTTTAAACAACCAGAACTGCGGTTTCAAGCAGAAACGCAGACTACCATTTTGGTTTATCTCACCTTGGCAACCTGCTTCAGCGGGCTACTTCTGTCTTGCTTGCGCTCGGAGAGTCGCTTAACTGGTCGCTGGTGTCGGCCTGAGAACCGAGAACTCATGCGCTTTCCATATCCGTCGAGAGAAACGACGCCTTCTGAATATGCTGTGCTGGTGGTGTTCCTTGCCGCGGCCTTTATGATCGTGGGAGTTATCGCGCTGGTGGTGGCGTTCCGCGCGCCCGCCGAGAAACATGAGTTGGCCGTGGCGCTGGCGCACCGCGGGTTGTGGTCGTTGGGCATCGGTATCGCGATTGCGGTTGCCTATTGGCTGTACCGCCGGCTGAGGGATTATTGAACGTCGCGTGAGACTGAGCGAGATGCGCCTCTTATTCGCGCTGCTAACTGCGGCCAGCCTGGCCCGCGGCGCTTCCCCGGGCAACGCCCCTCCGTTGCCGCTCACCGGCACGCGCATTGTGAACGTGAACACCGAACCGCAACTCCAAACGGCGATGGGCAATCTGCAAAGCGGCGACACCATCCTGTTGGCCGACGGCACCTACAATCTGACCAGCACCCTTTATATCAACGGTCGGAATAACGTCACGATCCGTGGTTCGGCCGGCAGCACCAATGTTGTCCTCGCCGGCAAGGGCATGGACAATACCAATTATGGCAACGTCCCGTTCGGCATCTGGTCCAACGGCACCAACACTACCGTTGCCCACCTGACCATCCGCGATACCTGGGACAACGAAATCATTTTCAACTCGGGCGCCCAGTCGCCCCTGGTTTACTGCGTGCGGCTGCTCAACGCCGGTTCGCAGTTCATCAAGTCCAACCCCACCGACGTCACCACCGGCCTTGGAGTCAACAATGGCATCGTTGAGTATTGCTGGTTCGAATACACCGGCAGCCCGCCCGGAGACCACGGCTCAGGCGTCGGCTATTTCAACGGCATCAGCGCCCATGCGGCGCAAAACTGGATCATTCGCGGGAATCTCTTCAAAAACCTCCATAACCCCGATTCCGCCGCCTACCTCTGGAACCCCGCGGTGCTGTTCTGGAATCATTCGGTCAACACGCTCACCGATCAGAACACTTTCGTCAACGTGGACCGCGCCGTGGCTTACGGATTGCAAAGCACCACACCTTTCTTCGATCATGCCGGCGGCGCCATGCGCAACAACTTCGTCTATCTGGCTCCCGGCTTGATGAGCGCATCCCGAACCGCCGGCTCCGATGGCTCGCTCATCGCGTGGAACTCCCCCGGCACGCAAATCGATCACAACTCCGTCCTGCTGAATGGCAACGAGTTCTATGCCGTCGAATTTCGGTTCTCGACTACGACCAACGGCACGGCGCGCAACATCCTCGCCGACGCACCAATTCATCTGCGCGACAGCGCCTCGGCCACGCTCAACTCAAATCTGGCGACCGCCGTGCCGGGGATGTTCGCCAACCCTGCGGGCGCCGACCTTCATCTGCTGGCCTCGGCGACCAACGCCATCGACAAAGCGCCCTTCCTTTCCACGGTCACGAACGATTTCGACGGTGACATCCGCCCCAGGGGCGCAAGGTCGGATATCGGCGCCGACGAGTTCACCACCAACGCCCCGCCGCGAATCACTGACTTCCACCTTTCCGGCAGCAATTGCGTGGCCGGTTTCACCACGTTCTTGGGCGAAAGTTATGACGTGCAACGCGCGCCCGACTTGACGGGCAGCGCCTGGGTCCTAGTCGCGTCCAACCTTCCCGGGAGCGGTGGAGTCCTTCAGTTCACCGACACGAATGCGGCAAACCGTTCGCAGCGGTTCTATCGAGCCCGGTTGTCGCCATGACCACTACAACTGCCCCCAGAGCATCTTTGGAAATTCTCTGTAGGAGACGACGTAAGGAGTCTCTGATCAGAAATCGGACGTATCTAATACTACCGCGGCGGAGCCGCCGCGTCGGAGCGCCGATTTGTAATCGGCTTAGCGCATTCGTGCTCGCTGCCGTGCGCGCCTGGGTTTCGGCCGCCTTATAGGGATGCGCTACCTTGCTGCCATCGCTGTTGGGGCCGCTTCGTATCTATCCCTCGAAACCGTATCCTGCGCTGCGGACTGGCCCCGGTTGGGTGGACCCGAAGCCACTGGCGCGTCCCCGGAGACCGGCCTGGCTCACAGTTGGCCACCCGAAGGACCTGCTACGCTCTGGACGGTGGATGTCGGCGAGGGCTTCGCCGGCCCAGCCGCGCGGGACGGACAGGTCTTTTTCCTGGACCGCATCCGCGACGAACAGGATGTCTTGCGCTGCCTCGACCTGGCAACCGGGCGCGAGCTCTGGCGCCTGGGTTACGATGCTCCCGGCTCACTCCCTCACAACGGCTCCAGGAATGTCCCGACCGTGGATGAACAATACATTTTCACTGTTGGCCCGTTCGGCCAGTTCCGTTGCGTTGACCGAGCAACCCACCAACTCCTCTGGGCCGCCCACCTTGTGGACGACTTCAAAGACCCCCAAACCGATACCGGCAAGTCTGCTGAAACCCGCGAGGAGAAGCTCGCCCGCGCCCAGCTTCCCATGTGGGGAATGACTCAAGCCCCGTGCTTGTATAAAGACCTGGTCGTCGTGGCGCCCCAGACACAATCCACCGGGTTGGTGGCGTACGAGAAAAAGACGGGCAAAATCCAATGGCGCTCGGGCTACATCGGACGGAACTGGTATAGCCACGTGAGCCCTTGCCTGACCACGCTGGCGGGCGTCCAGCAAATCATCATGCTTGCCCAGCCCAGCGACCCCGAAAAGTCGCCACGCGACGCGCCCCCTGCGATCATCTCGTCAATCGATCCTGACAACGGCCGAATCCTATGGAAAACGCAGACCCCTGGGCCCTACAAAATCCCCATTACGGAGCCGCTGCGCGTAGCCGATGACCGTTTGTTTATCACCGGCGGCTACACGCTCGGTTGTTTGATGCTCCAGGTGCGGCGGGTCGGCGGGGAATGGGAGCCCACTCTGATTTTCCACCGCAAGACAGTGGCGGCCTTCCTCCACTCACCCATTCTTTACCATGACCGGATTTTCGTCACCAGTTTCAAAGACCAGGGCGGGAGCCACTCCGGCCTGGTGTGTCTGAGCACCGAGGGTGAGCCGCTGTGGGAAACCGGGCCGGCGCTTCAGTTTGAATCGGGCGCTTCGCTCATCGCCGATGGCCTGGCGTTCGTCATGCACGGAAGGACCGGCCAGCTCTATCTCTTTGAGCTGTCGGATTCCGGGCCGAAACTGGTCGCCCAGGCGAAAGTTCTCGATGCCCGGGGCGGGGACGCTTGGGCGCCCATGGCGCTTTCGGACGGCAAACTGCTCGTGCGCGACCAGCACCAGATGAAATGCCTCGAGGTCCGATTAGCGAAACCGGCGCGAGCAGGCTCCTGAGCCCCGCTTTCTCGTAACCTTGGACCTGCTGCCGGCGTCTATCCTTGGTTCGGAGAGCCTGGGTCTGACTTCGAGAGCAGGCCCTGGTTCCACGTTAAACCGTTCCAAACTACAACATCCTATGCAGTTCAAGCACAGCAACTTAGTATCAATCCTCAAACTGGGTCTCTGCACCTTTATCGCCCTTGGTTTCCTGGCTCAAGTCCAGGCCGAGGATAAGAAAGCCGACGGTAAGTGGACCTGGACCATGCCCGGCCGCAACGGCGGAGCCGACCGCAAGATGACCCTCGACTTGAAAGTCGACGGCGACAAAGTGACCGGCACTCTGACCTCTCCCGGGCGCGACGGCGCGACCACTGAAACCAAAATCGAAGACGGCAAACTCAAAGGGGAGGAGATCTCCTTCACCGTCACGCGCGAGTTCAACGGCAACAAAATGGTCTCCAAGTACAACGGCAAGGTGGGAGACACCATCAAGGGCAAGATCGAATTTGAACGCAATGGCGAAACTCAGTCCCGTGATTGGGAAGCCAAACGCGCCACCGACGCTAAGTAACTACAGGTCTTCAATCTCGCGCTGGAGCGGCTCCAGGTCGGGGTCGCCCAGCGCCACTAGTTTCATTTTCTTCTTGTCGCCGAGCACGAACGCTTGCTTAAGCCAGCTTCGTGCTTGAGCCAGACGGCCCAACTGGCACTCGTAGGAGGCGAGGTTGTAGCGCATCGTCGCGCTGAGCGGGAACCTGGTGACGACGCGCAGCAAATTATCGCGCGCCTGGGTCGTCCGTTTGAGTTCATGGAGGCAGTACGACCGGTGGACCCACCCCAGCGGGTCTTCCGGGTCATGTTGAATAAGGGCGGCGGCAACCTCCAGTGCGGCTTCCCATTCCCTGGCGGCGGCGTAAGCCTCCCAGCGCACCTTCAGGACATCCGGGTGCGATCGAAGCTCAGGAGCGATCTTCCCTAATTCCTCGTTCGCTTCAACCGCGTTTCCCAACTCCAGCCAGCCCTGCGCGGACTGGACATGAAAACTGTCCGGCGGTTTAAGCGGCTTCATGCTGATGCCCATGCCGTTCCCAGTGTAGCGGGCGACGGGGTCAGTTGACAATCGGTACTAGGAGGTTTAGGAATTTGTCATCCAATATATGCGAACGTGCGGCTGGTTTGCGGCCACCGTGTTCCTGGGCCTGTGTTTTGGCGAGGGCCCGGCCCGCGGAGTTGATTGGACCACGACCACGGCGCCCTTTACGAACTGGTATGCGGTTGCCTGCTCGGCCGATGGCGCCAAAGTCGTGGCGGTAGTGGATAACCCGCCCGCCAGCGGCGTCTGGATCTCGACGGACGCCGGTCTTCACTGGACGCAAACGACCGCGCCCGCCGCGCCGGGATGGTCTTCGGTAGCCTCATCCACCAACGGCAACAAATTGGCGGCCTCCGGCTCGGGTGGGGTTTTCCTGTCGGCGGATTCCGGAGCGACCTGGCATCCCGCCGGCACCGGTGCTCCGAACGGTGCTGGTTCCGTTGCCTCGTCGGCCGACGGGGCGAAACTCATTGCTTGGGGAAACTTTCCTCAAGGCATCTATCTTTCCACTAACTCCGGAGGCTCATGGTCATACGTTGCGGTGAGTGCCGCCTTCGGGCCGGCGGCGGTCGCTTCCTCGGCGGATGGTCTTAGGCTGGCGGTAACGGGCAACGGAGCGATCTATACGTCCGCCAACGCGGGCGCGACCTGGGTAACAAACAGCACCCCCGGCATTTATTGGTTCACCATCGCCTTCTCAGCCGACGGAACCAACCTGTTCGCGATCGGCAACAACGCTACCGGGCGCCACGTTTACACTTCGCCGGATTCCGGAGCCACCTGGACCCTTACCAGCGCGCCCGTTTCCACCGCCTGGCTCGGCATAGCCTGTTCAGCCGATGGTGCCAATGTGGTGGTCGCCGGACCAGGAGGCACCGGCGGCGGACCGGGGATTATCGTGTCGACCAATTCCGGAGCGACCTGGGACCAGACCAGCGCTTCCCTCGAGGAACCGTGGTTCGGGGTGGCGGCGTCAGCGGACGGGACCAAATTCTTTGCGGTGTCCTACACCGAAGGAATTTACGCCAGTGCCCGCGGCGCGACCTGGACGCTGAGCAGCGCCCCCGTTCAGGACTGGGGGGCCGTTGCCTGCTCGGCGGATGGAACCAAACTCGCCGCCGGGATTCTGGGCGTTCACGGACCTACCGGCCCGATTTACATCTCGACAAACTCCGGCGGAACCTGGAACGCGAGCGTGTCACCGGATACGAATTTCTGGACCTCCATAGGTGCTTCGGCCGACGGAACCAGGCTACTAGCCTCCAGTTCGGGCGACACCAGCGGTGGCCCGGGCGCGCTCTATACCTCGACGAATTCCGGAGCTTCGTGGCAGCAAACCACGGCGCCCCGCTCAAATTGGTTCGCCGTAGCCAGCTCGGAAACCGGGACGAAATTGGTCGCGGCTGCCTCAGTTGACCCGTCCAGTCATCCCGGAGCGATCTTCCGCTCCATCGATGCCGGCCTGACCTGGTCAGCCGGCGTTGCTCCTCCTTCAAATTGGTTGGCGGTCGCCACGTCCGCCGATGGCGTCAAACAGGTGGCCGTCGCGGGGGCCGACCTGATTTACCTCTCCATAGATTCGGGCAACACCTGGTCGCCGAGCTTCGGCGCCGTCACGGGTTGGTGCGCCGTGGCTTCCTCATCGGACGGCACCAAACTGGCCGCCGCCGCCCTCGACCCGTTCGGTTCGGAGGGCGGCATCTACACCTCAAGCAATTCCGGAGCAACCTGGCAGCAAACCAGCGCACCCGTCATTACCTGGCAAGCCCTTGCCTCCTCCGCTGATGGCACCCGGCTGCTCGCCGCCAGTTACAACATTCTTTACACCTCGACGAATTCAGGCCTGACGTGGGTCAGCAGCCTGCCCGTGGCAGGCTGGCAAGCCGTCGCAAGCTCGGCGGACGGAAGCACCCTGGCAGCGGCCGTGTCTGGCAGTGGCGGCGGCGGAATCTACATTTCACGAGCTGTTGTGCCGCCGACGCTGGCGGCCACGCATTCAGGCAGGAACATCGTTCTCTCATGGCCGCCCGCCTCGGGCTTCATCCTGCAACAGAATCTTAGCCTGGCCACAACCAACTGGGCCGATGTTGCAGCCAGCCTGGTCCTCACCAACCTCCGCTTCGAGGTCACCCTCCCGCTGACCAACAACGCGGCGTTCTTCAGGCTCAAACACCCTTAACGCTTGTCTTTCGCTTTGAATCACCAACCGCGGATTACGCAGATTGCACGGATTGCCCGTAGCCCACCCCCCATTACACGCCTGCTGGGAGCAACGCTGCCCGTCGTGGGCCTGGCTTTCCGACTGCGTCAGGCGCCTTCTGCGCCAGCCGTCTGCGGAATCTCAAGTGCCGGCGCCGTGTCAGCTCGACCAGCGGCCACCAGACCCGGCGGACGAGCCGATGCTTAATCAGGAAATGCCACAGCCGGTTCGATCGTTTATACAGATAACAGCCGGCCAGATACGTCGGCACTGCGCCCCATTCCTGCGGCCGCCGCCGCCATATCGACACGTGCGAGAAAAGCCGGCGGTAAAGCCAGTCGTATCCCAACAAAAGCTCGTCGGGGGTCATCTGCTTGGGCTGGAACACCACGTGCGCCGTGTCGTAAAGGTCCCAGTTCCGATGCAGCAGACGCCCCTCGGCCTCCATCTGCCGGAATAACGGCGTGCCGGGATACGGTGTGAGTATGTGAAACGTCGCGCATTCCATGCGGTTTTCCTCGATCCACTCCGCCAGCCGCGGAAACGTCTCTTTCGTGTCGCCATCGAACCCGACCACAAAGCTGCCATTCACCTGGATTCCGTGCTCGTGCAGAATTCCAAGCCGGCGGGCGTAATCCTCGGCCTTGGGGGTTCGTTTGCGCGCGTGAACGAGATTGGCGTCAGTGAGGGTTTCGAATCCGATGAATACTCCATTGCAACCGGCCAGCGCCATCTCACGAATCAGGCCAGGCTCATCCGTCACATCCAGGGTAACGGCGGCGCTCCAAAGTTTCTCCAGTGGCCGCAGGGCCCGGCACAAACTGCGCAAGTAGTCGCGGTTTGAGCCCAGGTTGTTGTCAATGAACACTGCGTAAGGTTGGCTCTCAGCCTCGAATTGACGGCGAATATCTTCCGGATCTCGCGCGCGGTAGGGAATATGGAGGCCTTCCGTCGATAAATAACAGAACCCGCACCGGTTATGGCAGCCGCGCGTGGCGATGAGGCTGGCGGTGGTCAGGAAACTTTCCCGCGGCAGCACGGCCCGCTTTGGGACCGGCTCAGACCGGTAATCGCCGTCGTAGCCGGCGACATATCTCGGCTTCAAGGCGCCCTCCTCGACATCGCGCAGAATCTCACGCCAGAGCCGGACGCCTTCACCCACAGCGATCGCGTCGGCGTGCGGCGCGGCCTCCTCGGGGCACGATTGGACGTGCAGGCCGCCGAACACCACTTTGCTGCCCTGCTGCCGGTACCACCTCGCCAGCGCATAGGCCCGCCGCGCGAAGGTCAGGTGCACCGTAATCCCGACCACCTCGGGTAAAGGTTCCGCCGGCGGAGTCCCTTGCAGAAGGTTCTCGTCCCAGTAATTGACCCGCCAATTCGCCGGAGTCCCCCCCGCAATTGACGTCAGCGCCAGCGTTGGCGTCAGAACATGCTTGCCGAAGCTCCCGTGCGGCGACTTCGGATAAAACGGGTTGATGAGCAACGCATAACGCTTTTCAACGCGGCGGTTCGGCAGCGGCGCCGGCAGGCCCGGCGGTTTGGCCATCTCCCGGGGCCGCCACAGCGGCCTGCGTGGGTTGAAGAAAGGGTCCGCCGGCACCTCGCCGAGGCAGCGGTTCATGAAACGCCGGGTTTGAACGGAGAAAAGAGTCAGAGTCTGGTTTGCGCTCATATATCACTTTGTATTACAAAGTAAATCGACCCAAGCCGCCTGTTCAGCGTTCAAACTATGTGATGCTCCAGTGCAGATTTTGGCCCCGCGAATATTTGGCGTAACCGCTGTACCACTTTGCGTCACAAAGTATTGGGTGCTGAATGCGTCAAAGGCAGGTGCCGGAAATATTTCACGATCCTGATGCGGGTTCAGGCGCCAAGGGAACAAGCGAATTTGAGGATGATTTGGGACCGCAAGGATGTGGTTTGGCCCGCTCCCGCTACGGCAGACGAGGTGCTGGTTTACCGTGCGGAATCTGCAAAGAATTAGATACTACCAGATCGTCTTCATCGGCCAGGCTTCGATCAGCTCAGCTCTGGCATTGCCGCCCTCGGCGCGGATCGCCAGGGTCGCATCATTAGCGAGTGGGGTGACCCTCTTGGTGACGCACACGGTTTCATTGGCAAATACCTCCATCACCGAGCGGTCTATAAAAATCCGGAGGTTCAACTTCCCCTTAGCCAATTGCAGCGGGCTCTTTGCTTCCATCACTGTAAGTTCCGAGCCGTCGAACCGCAGTTTGAGCGGCCGCGTATCCTTGTCGCTGCTCCTGACTTCGAGCGCGACCGCCTTCGCCTGCTGCAAATCAATCCGGGCAAGAATTTCCAGCGCATTGGTTTTCGGCAGGCTTAGAACTTCGCCCTGCTCGCCCAACGAACGATTGCGCCACCTAATCGGTTCGCCGCGTAGTTTGCTCAATTGCGGCGCAGGTTCCTGTCGCAGATGCCCATCCCCTGACAATCTCAGTTGGCGGGGCAAGGACAGGCAGCCGTTCCAGCCGTGTCCGCCGGGAAATCCGGTCACCCAACCCCACACCAGGCGCCGGCCGTCCGGAACCTGCATCGTGTTAGGCGCGTAAAAATTCGGCCCGCAATCCAGCAGCCCGCGTGCGTGAGCCTGGAACCGGCAGGTGCTCGCGTCAAAATCGCCAATGAAATACTGCACCTTCCCGTACGGCGACACCAGCAGCACCCACTTCCCGTCCAGCTCGAAAAAGTTCGGGCATTCCACCGTCCGTGCCTCAGCATCCGGATGCTGAAACAGGACCCCGCGATAGGTCCATTGAGTCAGTTCTGCATTCTTCGCCTCGTAAATATTCACGACGGCCTGCCCCCCCTTCGCCTGGTTCAGATTGCCACCGGTCACCAGGAAAGCCTTCGTGCCAATCTTGAAAATAAACGGATCACGCCAGTCGTAGATTTTTCTTTCTCCGTGCAAGGCTTCTGACAAAACCGGGTTCGCCGGGAATTTGCGCCAATGGACCAGATCATCGTCGCTGGTGGCCGCCCATTGTTCTGCATGGTCCATGGCTGATTTGCCGGGCGCGATGCTCGTGTAAAACGCCATCGGCTGGCCGCGCCCATTGACCGTGCAGCAGCCCGACCAAATTTCCGCCTCGCCCAATTCGCTCGACGGCCACAGCGCTATGGGCTGGTGCTCCCACTTCGCCAGGTCGCGGCTGCGGACATGACCCCAATATTTGGGCCCGCTGCCGTCGCTGAACGGATGCAGTTGATAGAACATGTGATAATAGCCCTTGTAAAAAATCGGGCCGTTCGGGTCATTCATCCATTGCGCGGGCGAGGCGACGTGAAAAATCGGGTGGGCAGGATCCGCCTGTGCGCGCGGTATCGCCGCCTCCATGGAGGCAGTCGCTCGCGCGATGGTGGAATCAGCGCTGTCTCCCTGCGCGCCCGCCTGCAGAATGCACAGACCCAGAACGAAACATTGCAGAACTCGTGGACTCAAGCTTGTCAGGTTTAGATTCATGCAGTTGGACGGCGGCGCGGCCAGCACAATCAACAACTCCGGAGCCGGCCTCCGCAGACCAATGTGCGAGCAAAACCGCGAGCGTGTCCACGGAAATGTCCTCATCAAGGGGTAAGAACAGAATGGCGCTTAGATAACCCCTAAAACTTTCTTTGGCAAAGGCTTACGCCGATGGGTGTCCGGCAGGGTTCCGAAGAGGATCTGGCGGGACAGCTTTTCCATTTTGACAATGGTTTTTTGGAGATTGCGCCGGTTTTCAATCGCTTTGCGCAAGGACTGGAACTGCTCTGGGCTGAGGGCGACGGTAATGGTTTTTCGAGCGACCTTGCGGGTCCACTGATAACCGGAGCGTGGGGTTCTGAGCGTGGAACGATCCAACACCGAGCCTTGGCTGATGTAACCGGTGCTGGCCAGGCTGGAGCACAGGCGTTGGTATTGACGCTCCAAGGAATCGGCCGGGGCAAGTTTGTTTTTCATGCCGTCATTTTAAGCTGGCGGTCAAGCTATTGACACGGCTACACAGGTAGGCGCATGCGCAGGACAAGACCACAACGGAAATAAAATTGTAAGTATGGCTCACCTTGTCGTCGATCCCCGGGCCGTCCTCGCTCGCAAGCAGACCGGCACTGGTGTAACCGAAGCGTATCGTTCCGACAGCGTGCAGCATGTTCGTAAGACGCCCAGTAGCCTCTAGCGCGCACTAAGAGGCCGAGACAATCGGCTGACCATGAGGCTTGTGTCAATAGTTTTGACCCCTATCCGGCTTCCACGAATTTGCACTAAACGTGCGGCTCTCAGCCCCCAAAGGGCAAAAAGGAAAACCGAGGGACGAACCTGCGGCAATTCAGTTCACAGCTCGGCCTGGAGTGCCAGCGGAAGTGGCACCAGCGGAAGTGGCAATTGACACTTTTCTCTCCATCCGACAGGATGCGGTTGGAATGAGTTCCTGTGAAGATCAATTCCCCCAATTTTGCGCAACAAAAATAAATCAGAGGCGGCATAACGGAAATGTTTCTCGATGACGCAGGCACTCGTCGGCGGTCCCGGTTCCCTGAAACCCAAACGCATAATAAAACGAGCGGAGGCAAAATATGACTGACCTACTGACCGGTAAAGTTCTGGCGACCGGAATTCTGATTGGCGCCCTCCTTCTTCTCATCGTCTGCTATAAGCTGATACTTCGGATTTTCGGGGTGATTATCATTCCGAAAAACACTATCGGCATAGTGAATAAGAAGTTCGTCCTTTTCGGCTCAAACAAGACGCTCCCGGACGGCGAGATTATCGCCCTCAAAGGCGAAGCCGGCATTCAGGCCGACACTCTGCCGCCTGGCATCCATTTCTGGCGCTGGCCATGGCAATATGGCGTCCAGAGCCAGGAATTTGTTACGATAAGCCAAGGCAAAATCGGCGTGGTCGAAGCACGGGGCGGCAAGCCGCTGAGCAACGGCCGCGTTCTCGCTAAAAAGGTCGAGAGCGATTCGTTCCAGAATGTGCGCTTGTTCCTGCAAAACGGCGGCGAACGCGGTCCGCAGATCGCCATCATCCCGCCCGGAACCTACCGCATCAACACTGCCTTCTTCGGGGTTAACCCGGCCGCGGTCGTGCAGCTTGAAGACAACACAATCGGTGTCGTCACCACTCAGGATGGAAAGCCATTGCCGACCGGCGAAATTGCCGGCAAAGAGATCCCGGCACACAACATGTTCCAGGATGGTGAGGCGTTCATCCAGAACGGTGGTCACAAGGGCCTGCAGGAGCAAGTGCTTCTGGCCGGACGATACTTCCTCAACCCGAACTTCGCTACCGTCGAGATCAAGCCGATGACGGAAGTGCCGATCGCCCACGTGGGCGTCGTCATCTCGTACGTCGGCGAGGCCGGAGCGGACGTGACCGGCGTCGAGTTCAAGCACGGCAACATGGTGAAAAAGGGCGAGAAGGGCGTCTGGGTCGAGCCTCTCGATCCCGGCAAGTATCCGATCAACCCCTATACCAACAAAGTCGAGTGCGTGCCTACGGCCAACGTTGTGCTCAATTGGGCGACCGGAAAGACCGAGGCACACAAGCTCGATGAGAACCTGTGCACGATCAAGGTCCGTTCGTCGGACGGCTTCACGTTCAACCTGGACGTGAGCCAGATCATCCATATCCCGCGAAACGATGCTCCCAAGGTTATCGCCCGCTTCGGAAGCGTGGTCAATCTGGTCAGCCAGGTGCTGGAGCCGACCATCGGCAATTACTTCCGCAATGCGGCCCAGGGATCAGATGTCATCAGCTTCCTCAAAGAGCGGCAATCTCGGCAGAAAGATGCGAGAGACGCCATCTCAAAAGCCCTCGAGGAATATAACGTCGGCGCCGTGGACACCCTCATCGGCGATATCACGCCGCCGGAGTCGTTGATGAAGACTCTCACCGATCGCAAGATCGCCGAGCAGGAGACGGTGACTTTCGAGACCCAGCGCAAGGCCCAGGAGATTCGCCAGCAGCTCCAGCAGGCTACGGCGATGGCAGATACGCAGGCCAAAGTCGTGGATTCCGAGCGGAGTGTGACTATCGCCGAATTCCAGGCCAAGGCCGCGGTCAAGCAGGCCGAGGGTCTAGCCCAGGCAAAGACCGTCCAAGCCACTGCTGATGCCATGGTCGTGAAGACCGTCGGCGAAGCTGAAGCTACGAAGGTCAAAGCGATCGGCACCGCCGAAGCCGACGTGATCAAGCTGAAGATTAGCTCCATGGAAGCCGGAAACTACGCGAGCGTTCAAGTTGCACAGGCATTGGCCGGCAGCAAGATTCCGATAGTGCCCAGCATTATGGTAAGCGGCTCTGCCGGCAACGGACAGGGTGGCACGTTAGTGGATGTGCTTCTGGCCAACATGTTAACAGGGCAATTGAAGGAGAAGTCTGCGAGTCCGGCAGCGACTCCAGAGACCTCCGTTTCTGCTGTGCCGTCTCGGCAATAGTACTGTCTGAGCTCGTCAAACCGCCCCGACTTGCCGGAGTATAGCTATACTCTCCTACCGAGAGGAATCCGGAATTAAGCTTTGCACAGGTGCTGAGGATCTCATGCTTTGAGCCTTTGGTCAAACTATTTCATTCGACCGGTGTAGTCAAGATTCGGCGTCAACCCTCTACTCGGTCCGCGAAAATAGACGAAATCCACCAAATGAGGCTGGCGTTCGTGTAGCTCGTGTATCACCCGCGCAGCGTCAAGTACATGTCGCGCGCCAAAAACCAAATTCCTATCAGTTTCAGATCAGATCGTTTTGATTTATATGGGGGAAATCCCCCGATTGATTTTTCGGGGCTCGGCTTCATCGTATGCTTGTCTTTATGTTCACTCGTGAAGTAATTAGAGCAATCTTAGGCAACGCAGACCGAAGCGACTTTCACCACTTCGTAATCCCGGGACTCCACGTAAATCGCACAGCGGAAGCCGAGCGTGACGTGCTGGGCGGAGCAATGGTTGTCATTTTGACGGCGGTGGTGGTTCTTGTGATGCGTCTCATTCTGGCAAATTGATTTAGCCGCGTTCGCCCTTATTCCACCTTCGGCCATCCTCTCCCAGGCAGCCTTTGTGGGGGGGCGGTATAGTCGTGGACGTGCCGAGTTACACCGGCTCGCAATAGACAGTTCTCAACAAGTTTTCCCGCGTGGGTTGGCGGTGGCGGCTGTCTGCCATGTGTAACGGTCGGCCCAGGCGAGAAGGTTGCGAAAGTGTTGTGCCCGTGAAAAACAAAACCGCAGTTACGAAGTTAACCCAATCCCCCGCACCGCTAGCGATTGAAGCGGGGCAGCGTGTGCAGGAATATGAGTTCGACGACTACCCCATCCTCGGGTTTTGTAAACAGATCTTGGGCTTTACCGTGTCCGGTCGGTTAGCCCACTCCGATGGCAGGTCCACCAGGGCGGTGACCCTAAAGCGTTCGGTCGAACTGTTAGCCAAGTGGGAACTCCACGGGACATGGGAAACCGAGCCGGACGCGGGTTGGGATGCTGAAGCCAGGGTAAAGTGGCTGCGGATGGTCGCGGCCGCCATCGGATAACTAAACTGTGAACGACCCTAAAGTAAAGAGGTCAGTTGCGCAGATTTCCATAGTTAATGTCGGGCGGTTCTGAGTCAGTCCGAATTGGGCGCCATTCCACCGCCCAAAGGACAATCCGTGAATCTGTGCAACTGACCCCTTCACGGCGAGCAAGCCTGCCCAATTCACAGCTTGAAAAATATCTTGTGGCGATAAAGAAACCAAAGGAGCAACCATTCGACTCCAACGAACCCGAGGGGTAGAACCAATGGCTGGAATACCCCGGCGTGGTCGATTACCCCTTGCAGGAGCAGTTTGGCGATTCGGTCGAAATTCACGATACCAGATAACAGGTAGATGGTGATCGCGTTCATGCCGATCACCACGAAGAAAAAAGCCCACCGCCGATATCCTTTCACATCGATCACCCAATAAAACAGCGCCACCAGCAACAGGCTCCAGCCACAGGCATAGGTGACATAGGAACTGCTCCAGACGACCCGCTTGATCATGGGAAACGAAAAACTCCAGAGATACGCGAGGATCACGCTGGCAAGACCAAGGAGGGCGAGGCCGACCGCCTTCTGGTCGCCGGAGCGATTTGAGCGCAACCAATGCCCCGCCAACGACCCCCACAAAATGATGCAGATCCCGGAGGGGGTCGAAGTCGGACCTTCGTTCCAGAGATCTCCGGAAATGAAGTGCCGGTCGATGAAAGATGCCAGACTGCCTTGTTCAGTGAAGACACCGGCCCCGTAGCCAGGCACCGGGATGAGGAGGGAGGCCAGCCAATAGCAAACCAGATATCCGCCCACAATCCCGGCCCTCGTGCGCCAAGTGGTGTGCAGGACCACCAGTGCCGCGAAGAAGTAGCAAAGACCAATGTGCGCCAACACCCCTCCGAGGAAGGGAGGGCGCGTGAAGGTGAGCAGCCCTCCGGGGATTGAGCCCAAAACGATTAAAAGCAGCGACCTCGCGAGGCAATGGAGATATAGCTTGCCTCGGCCTTGGCTCCGTTCTTGTCGGCGGACCAGGGAAAAGGGCAAAACAACTCCAATGATAAAAAGAAAGAGTGGATAAATCAGGTCTTCGAAATGAAAACCCTCCCAGTGAACATGCTTCAACTGCTCCCGCAAGGTGAGGGTGAACCGATTTGGCTGCACTTTGGCCAACGCGGCGAACACTTCGCCGCCGCCAACGATCCAAAACATATCGAATCCCCGTAGCGCATCAATGGACACCAGCCTGGCCGTGGAAGGAGTGGATGGCTTGGCTTCTACGGTTGAGGTCCCCTGCTCAGGCAGATCCGGGGATGTGAGCATGCGTTGGACACTAAGGGTTGCTCAGTCCATTGCGCAAGCTCAAGATCCCAACGGCTTTCTGCTCATAGAGGGGTCACCCATTAGGGCGGGGTCAAGGGTGGCGGGGATGAGATGGTTCCTGGGCACCTACACCAGCCGGTTTAACCGGCGGCACGAGGAATTTCGCCACCTGGTCAGCGGGCGGTATAGAGCCCTGGTAGTGGATGGCACCGGCAGCGGCTACCTGAAAACCGTCTGCTATTAATCAGCGCACAACAAACGTAGTGCCGGGGCATTTGTTTGTCGATAAGGAGGCATGGCAAAAATCAAAAAATTCGGCCATTAGTGCCCTCGACGCCAAAGGGCTGCCTCGGATATTAGCGACTATAAAGGCATGTCTAGGGCGGAGCGCCCTGGCCCGTTCGGTTCGGCCTTAAGCACCGGCGAAGCATCGAACCCCGGCAGTTTCGCCTTCACCGAGGTCATGAACGCATCTACGGAGCCGGTCTTAAATGAGACGGGTCATGAGACAGGTCAGACCCCGAGCATGAACCAGAACAGAGCAGCGGTGGCCCCCCTCTCCTGAGGGAGAGGGCCGGGGTGGGCGGACTTTAAACACCTACACCGGTTCATGGGAAGATGCCCAGCTTGCGGATTACCTTTCGCCCGCCTTCTGCAGAGTTACGCCGTCCTTGCTTAGCGTGATCTTTCGCGCGCCTGCAGGCACTTCGAAAATATTCGTCGTTCCGCCTGGCCAACGCACCCAAAGCCCGGTGAGCGGTTCGGGGGTGGCGAGCACCTGGGTGGCTGCATCTTGCGACCAGTAACCGCCTCCGGCGCTGATCTCGCGCACCGGGCCGCTGCGGCTGCCGAACCTGGCCCGGATCTGCGTGCCAGCACCGTCCGGGTTGCCCCGTGGCCCGGACACATGCACCCGGAGGCCAGGTTTGGCGGAGGTGTTGTGGAACAAGCGCGTCTCCGCGCCATTTTGGCCGACCGCAAGGTCGACTCGCCCGTCTTCATCAAAATCGCAAACAGCAGCCCCACGGCCTTCTCCGTAAACGGTCAGGCCGCTGACCTGGCCTGGGACAGTTTCAAAATGACCGTGTCCATCGCCACGGAGCAGCACCCCTCGACCGGCGTCACAACGCACCGCTTGCGGCTGAACACCAAAAAAGTTTTGAGCCAGGAACAAGTCTTCATTGCCGTCGCCGTCGAAATCCGCAACGCAGATTCCGAACGCCGGCGAGAGCTGCGCTTCCCGAGGCAGAACCACGGGCTCAAATTTTCCCCGGTGATTCAGGAAAACGGTCGAGGCCAGCCACGGCGCAGCCAGTTTTGAAGCTGAGCTGTATTGGTCACCGAGCACGTCCGCAACTGCGGCGTTATCGTACGCGGCATAGGTTTGAAATTTGGCGCTGACAAAAGGCAATCCCAGCTCCATTGCTGGTTTGGCGCGTATCGGAACGACTTTGCCGAGTTCCGAGTCGTACTCGGCTTCAATGACATCGACCCCGTGGCTGCCGGTAAAGTCGCCCCAAAACACCAGCGGCACGCCCGGTCGGTCCTCCCCCTTGTAATCCGCAATCAATGCTGGCCGCTCGTAACCGTCGGGCCCGCCGTTCAGGCCCCAGTTCGAGGCCGCGATATCCAGCAAACCGTCTCCGTCGAAATCTCCGACGGTGACGCCGTGCCACCAACCGACGTAGGAATCGAGTCCCAACTCTGCGGTGGCTTCACGGAGGCGGCCATGTTCGTTTAAGAACACGCGAATCGGTCCCCACTCGCAGGCCAAAACCAGGTCCGGCCAGCCATCTCCGTTTAAATCCGCGAAGATCGCTCCGCTAACCAGCCCGAGATTGGCCAGTTGCATCGTGTTTGTCAGATCCAACACGTACTGGCCATTCTGGTTTTCGAACAGCAACGAAGTAGCCGGCGCCGGCCATTTGCCGGGAACGCACCTGCCGCCGACAAACAGATCGAGCCGCCCGGTCCCATGCACGTCCGCCAGCGCCAGCGGACCCGAACTGGATTCCTGCCCGGCAAAGGAGTCCGACACCGTCCCGGACTTTAGATCATAGATGCGCAGCATCGGGCCGGTAGAGTGGCCATCCTCGTAATTGCTTGACCCCACCAGGACCACCGGATTTTGGCCGTTGCCCGCAGCGCCCACGGCGCCAGTCTGGTCTCGGCCCACTCCCGCCGATACCGAGGGATTATCGACCGCGGTGAAACCACCATTGCCATCATTGCGAAACACCGCGATCCGGCCGCCCTTGCCGCTGCCAATGATCAAATCTTCGTGCCCGTCGCGATCGAAATCGAACCAGGAGATCCCGGGTCCAAGCTGGCTAAGTTTGCGCGGCAATAAAGGTTGCCGAACTAAATCATCAAAGGGGTCATCATGATGAGAATGGTGCAGGCGCGAGCTGAGATCCTCAAACAGAGGTTTGGCTGGCGGTGCCTCGCTCGCTCCCGAACCGTGGAGCTGGGACGCGCTCTCGGCAATCTCGTACAAATAGTCCGGGCTTGGATTCTCCACGACGCTTTCGGTTCCTGAGCGCCAGTGCACTTTCAACTGCAGGTGAATGGCATTGGGCATCGGTGTCGAGTCAGGGTGAGACTGGGACCAACGGCTGCGCAGCGCCTGAGTCACGTCGGCGGCGAACACGCGCATCGGTTCATCGCTGCTGAGATAACGCCCGCCCGCGCACATTTCCTGGCTTTGAACGAATTTGACAGTGGCCGCGCTCGGTGGAGATTTTGGAGGGACGAGCTCCCGCGAGTCCCCTTCATTTTCCGTCTGATGACCCACCTCGGCAATGAGTTCAACCCTCGCTCCAATCCCGTGCGTGTTGGGAGAATTGCCTTTCAATCGGACCGCAATCCGCGGGGCGGAGCTGTTGTTCCGATAGATTCCGGCGACGCCGTTGAGGTTGTTGACCACCACGTCCAGGTCGCCGTCATTGTCCAGATCACCAAATGCCATGCCCTGAGTGACGCCAGGTTGGTTGAAACCCCAGGCAGCGGCCGCGTCTTCGAAGGTTAAATCACCTCGATTGCGAAACGCCTGCTTAGGCTGGGTCATTCGAGGATAAAGCAGCAGCTTCTGCGGCACTTTCTCGCGCGGCCACGGGCCCTTGGCGCGAATCCGCGCCTCGGCATCCAGGTCCTGGGTATCGAATTCATGACTGGTCGTACACAGCAGATCTTCGTAGCCGTCTAGGTCCACATCGAGAAAGGCGCCCAGCCACGTCCATTCCGTGGCCGGCAGCCCCGCGTACGGCGCGATATCGGCAAAGGTATTATCCCCGCGATTCAATTGCAGCGCGTTGCGATCAAACTGCGGACGATCTTCGTAAACTCCCACCGCGGGGAGATACGGAGCTGTTTCTGCCAATTGCAGCAAGCGCCGCGAATGTCTGGGGCTGAGCATGTCGGCCACGAACAAATCAAAATGACCATCCCGGTTGATGTCGGCCACATCCACGCACATGGAAAACGACGGTGTGTGGCGAAACATCAGCCCCGGCGCGGCGCGAAAATTTCCATGTCCGTCATTGAGCCAGATCCGATCTTCGGTCTGAAAATCGTTGCAGATATATAGGTCAGGGTAGCCGTCACCGTTCAAATCGCGGCACACAACCGTCAGCCCCCAATCCAAGGGAGCTTTCGACAACGCCTGGCCATGCTCGTCTCGGAACCGGCCGTCGGTCCACGAGACCGGGGTGAAGTGACCGTGGCCGTCATTGAGGTAAAGCACGTCCGGCTCGCCGAGTTCGAGCACGTGGCCGTCTGGCGTCATTTCGAGCCGGTCACGGTCTTCTGGACGCACCATCATTTTCTCCCCCCTCTGGAGGATCAGGTAGCCGGTGGTCCGCACAGTTTCGGCACGGTAATTGGCCACGTACAAATCCAGGGCACCGTCACCATCGATATCCGCCAACGCCAGGGTCGTGGCGCCGTATTTGCGAAGCAGCCCGCTGTTCTTTGACTCAGTGAAATGCCCCCTGCCGTCGTTGATGAAAAGCCGCGTGCCCGTTCCGATCCCGTTGACGAGCAGGTCCAGGTGTCCATCCCCGTCCACATCCACCAAGGCCGCGCCAGTTGAATATTGACCGTCGCAAGCGACGCCGGCTTGCTCGGTCACATCCTCGAAACGCCAGTTGCCGAGGTTGTGGTAAAGGACATTGTGGTTGTCCAAACCGCAGAGATAGATGTCGCAAAGACCGTCGCCATCGACATCGCCCAGCGCCACACCCGCCCCATTGAGCCGAATCTGGTTTTCCGCCGCCCGCGCATCGCTCAGAACATTGGTGAAGTGAACGCCCGTTTCGCTCGGCGGCAGCAGAGTGAATCCGGGTTTGCCCCCGGACGGCACCGGCAATGCAGCGCGCCGGCCATAAGGCTCGGCTTCCCATCGTAAATCCGCAGCCACGAGTGAAGCGGCGCCGAAGATCAGAGCCGAACAGAAAACGGAGCGCATCAGCCTAAGCGACATCATCAATGGTGATGATGCGGTGGCACGCTGTTGGTATCAATGCGGAAGCTCTTGAGGTTCCAGGGAGTGGCCTGAGCCTGGTCTTCCCGGACTTTATAGAACCGATCCATCGTCAGGCCGGTAAGAATTTGAGTGCGGCCGGTCCGGGGCCAGAAAATTTCCACCTGAGCGATGGATTGCGCCTGGCCAAGGCCGATTTCCTGGCGTAACGGAGAGGCGCCGAAACTGCCGCCGGTTCCCACGGTTTTGTAGTAACTGCGTTCACCGGAGGCACTCCGGACCACGACGCGGATCCGAGCGCCGATCGCCGCCCGATTTGATTGAACCCCTTCGAGCTTGAGCGTGACCCAATGATTGCTGGTGCCCGGATTCAAGTAGAGCACGTTGTGATAAACGTCGCCGCTGACCGCGCCACCCATGTTTTCGTAAATGTCCTGATTTCCGTCATTGTCGATGTCGCCGAACGACACGCCATGGCCCTTCTGTAGATTACCGAAACCCCCGGCGGTTGTGACGTCCTGAAACCTTTTGCCGGCGTCGTTACGGAACATCCGATTTGGCACAATCGTCGCCAGGTCCGGGTCACCGGTTCCGAGATAAAAATCCAGATAACCGTCGTTGTCCAGGTCTCCAAAGTTGGAGCCCATGGCGTGCAAGACGTGGTAAAGCCCCATTTGTTGTGTTACGTCGGTGAACGTCCCATCGTGATTGTTGTGGTAAAGGCGGGCCCGCTCGGCATTGGTCGGCAGCCCCAGGTAATCCGCGCAAATATCCCCAACATTATTGATGCGATAGCCGGAAACAAAGAGGTCATCCCAACCGTCGTTATCGTAGTCAAAGAACCAGCAGGGAAAACTGTAGAGCGGCTCGGTCACCCCGGCCTGCCTGGCGACATCGGTGAACTTCCAGATTGGCTTGCCCGCCGCGTTGGTGCCAGCGGGTCCGTCGTTGCGAAACAAAACATTGGGCGCGCCTAGAACTGAAAGGTACAGATCGGGCCGGCCGTCGTGGTTGAAATCCGCGCTGCAGACACCTTTGACAAACCCAATGAAGCCCACGCCGCACTCCAGGGCGCATTCGGTAAACGTGCCGTCATGGTTATTGTGGTAGAGCTCGCAACGATTGGTGCTTGGTCCAACCGATTCGTGGCCGACGAACAAATCGAGCCAGCCATCATTGTCGTAGTCGAACCACACCGCTGTCTGAGAAGGTTTGAGGGAAAGCAACCCTGCCGCCTCGGTTACATCCTCAAAGGTGCCGTCGCCGTTATTGCGCAATAAAGATTTCGGTAAGCGGCCTTCGTCCCGCAACCAGGCTCCGCGCAACACCAACACGTCGGGAAAGCCGTCGTTATTATAATCGGCCTGGATCAGGTTCAATCCGCCGACTTCTCCCAGCAGCCCTGCCTGTTCGGTTCGTTCGCTGAACGTGCCATCCCCGTTATTGTGATAGAGGCGAAGTTGATCCTGAAAGCCGATCGAGGAACACATTATGTCCAGATTCCCGTCCCCATCGAAGTCCTCCAAAATGCTGCCGCCCGATCGCTTCATCGGGTCCACTCCCAGCGCGCCCGCGACGTCTGGAAAGTGTTCGAGCGGGTATGCCGAAGCAAAGGCGCTGGGCGGGACCAACCATCTGGCCGGCACTTTGTCCGGGTATTCGCCCACCGTCATGCTGGCAATATTCAGTAGCCAGCGAGCGGAAAGGTCGTTCGTGTTTTGTTCAAGAACTTCCGTGAGGATTTGAATGGCGTGGCGTGAGCCCTCCTGGAATCGATGAATGCCCCGACCCTGGATCGGCGCCAGGCATGATTCGGGATTATGGTCCGCCAGGCAGTTGGTCATCTCGCCAATCCTCATCCAGCAGAGCGCTTCCTTGAGCTTTAACGTCGACCAGTTCCTTTTCGAACCTTCCGGGTTGTATGCTCTGAACCCGCTCTCGAAGCCTTCGAACTCCCGCAGCGCGTCCTCGTTCTGGCCGGAGTCCAATAACTCGCAGGCCAGGGAATATTGCAGATTCAAATGTTGAGCGGGATCCTTGGTTTCCGCCACCTTCGCTCGCAGCAGCTTGGCGCGCTCGGTATTCAGAAAAATATTGTTCACCGGGTTTGCCTGAGCTGCCAGTTTTTGCAGCCGCTCCGCCATGCCAATCGTGCCGGGCCCCCGCGGATCCCGCGCCGCCTCGGCCGAAAAGCCGTGGAACCCGCCAGCGAAGACCAAGGAAAGAAGGCACAGCAACGCTCGGCCGCGCAGCGCCATCGCGGAACTTGGTCTGAATCCGAGTAAAATTCGGCAGAAAAACTTTCTCACATGATCGGGTTTCGAGTGAACCGTACCTCGAATCATCCAACCTGCAACCTGCAACTTTCAACCTGCAACAGACATAACGCGTTCGTTCAAAGCTTGCCTCAACGTCGGCGCTAATAGGGGTCGGTGATAACTATTGACATTTTTCATCTTCTTTGCGCTTTTGCACCAAGCAGTTTGACACGTGCTTCCATGCGCCCATGTTAAGCCGACGGGCGATCCATTTCAATGTCATCGTGGTGCGGGCGCGCAACTGGCAAGCGATCTCGACCTTCTCCGGGTCGCCTTTGCGCCGGCAGTTGAGCTCCGCTTCCGCCCAGCCTCGCCGGCGTAATTCCTCCTTTACGACGCGCTCGGCATGTAACAGGTCGGCGTCGCGCAACTCGGGTCCATAGGGGTCGGCGCGGCGCTCGTGCATCTGCGCCAACAGTTCCTCTTTGAACGCCTTGTCTCCCGGAAACCAGCCTCGTTCCACGGCTTTCCAGTCAGCCGGGAAACGGGTCGAACCGTAGATTGGAACTGGAGTCGTGCGCATGGCGCCGTTTCCATTGCGGGTTTCTCACGGGGATGCACCCAATGATATGCATCCCCAAGCTCGCCGTCCGCTACCAGCCCAGGAAGGCAGTTTTTGCGACCCTTCGTGCCCTTTTGTGGCTAAACATTTTCTCCCCGCCGTCCAACCCCGCCCCTCGCCCCTCGACTCTCGACCATTCCTGACTATTCCACGCAGGATACTTTGGGATGCTTTTGCGACACTTTTGGGACGCTTTGAAAATGCAAAAACCTGGGTAAATAGGCCCTTGGGACGCCGGGACGCTTCGTTTACCCCCTCGCCGCACGCGAAAGAATCACGACCGCCCGGCAACCCTGTCACCCTCAAGGCCAAAGGTTGCCACAAACCTTACCGGCGACCGGCTCGCTTCTTGCCAACCCTTGCCCGCGACTCGAGACTTGAGACCTGTCACCGTTTGTCACCGTTTGTCACCGCTGGAAACGCACAGATCCATCGGTAAACACGGGCTTGTCACCGTGTCACCGCTGTTTTACCCCCCTTCAGCACACATTACTTTTTACACCCTCCCTCCGCGTACCTGGGTCGGCCGGCCCGGTATCCGCCACTCACAGTCAGTATCACCTAACCTTCAGGGATCAGCCCTTGCCAACCCTCATGGATCATCCTTGTCAACCTCAAGGATCAGCCTTTGGCAACCCCTGAAACGCGCAATCACTCGGTAAATACGGCGGGTGGAAACGTTTCCACCCATGGATCACCCCTGGATCACCCCCTGGCGCGAAAGAAAGAATCACGACTGCCCAGCGACCCTGTCACCCTACAACACCAAAGAAAGCTCACCGGCGACCCGCTCAATCCGTGTAATCCGTGTAATCCGTGGTCCAAACCTCCTTTGTCACACTGTCACACCCTGTCACGCGCAGCCGGCTATTCTCCACCTTCCCTCCCTCCCTTTCCGCGTGTTCCGTGTATTCCGCGGTTCATTGACGCTCCTGTCACGGGTTTGTCGCGGCTTTGTCCCGGATTTGTCCCGGATTTGTCACGGCTCAAAAACCGCTAAAATTTCCCAGCAAATACCGCGTTGTCACGGTGTCACGGGTCAAAACCACCCCCCTGCGCGCACAACACCATCGCCGTCCCCAGAGCCTCACCCTTCCGCCATTCCCGGCTGGCGTCTTCCCCGGTCCAGCGACACTCCTGTCACACCTTGTCACGGTTCAAAGCGTGACAGGGTGAGCCTTGTCACGCTTTCAAAAGTGAAAATCCCTCGTCAAACACGGCCTTGTCACGGTGTCACGCTTTGAAAGCTCTCCACCCCACCCTCGCCGGAGAAAATAAAATTTATCCTTCAGCCTTTAGCCTTCCCATCCCAACTGCCGATAGCTCCCGCTGGCCTGTCCCCGCATCCGCACCTATCTGCAGCCATCTGCAGTCATCTGCAGCCATGTGCATAGTGAAAGTCTTCCCCACCCCGTCTGCACTCGATTACGCTTAATTTCAGCTACGGACGCCCAATTACGGGAAATTCCTCCAGGGCCGAACTGCAGTTTTCGCCTTTCTGCCCGCGCCCGCCTTCGTGCTCTGCCCCTGTCAACTGTCAACTTTCCAAAGTTGACACAATCGTTCTTCTCAACTTCGACCAACCGCGGCCAACCGCGGCCAACCGCGCGCTTCCCGGTCAAAGTTCAGCCCACATCGATATCACCTAATAACACTTTATATCAGTTACTAACACCTACTACCGCGTACTAACACTTCCCGCATTTTGCCACGAACTGTTATTCGCTCCCCGCACCCAGCCCGATCATCACTTTGTGCCTTCTTGTCGTTATTCGGTCCTCGTCCGTGCCATCCGTGTCATCCGTAGTTCAACACCTCCCCGCTCAAGTTCGCTCTCGCAAAAACTCGACCAATCTCGACTAATCTTGAGTAATCTCGACCAAAATTAATTTCCCCCTTTCAGGGACTTCGGACGTTGGCCTTTCGACCTAGCGGGCAAACCGACGTTTTCTCTGGGAAAAAGCGGACCTGACCCTGCTGGGACGACGTGAACGTGTACTACGTCTTGGGCACATTGGTCGTCAGAACAGGGCCGATCAGACGAACCCCGGCCTGCAGACGCCCCGGTTTCGGAACGTTCAGTTTTAGGTTGAAATTCTTCGCTGACAGTGGATATTAGTAGAGGTATAAGAGCAGATTGGGTGATTTTATGAAAACATCCCCGTTCATTCTGGCGTCCGTCATCACATTGGCTGCTGCTTCTGGCGTCTCGGCTGGCGACCGGCCCAAGACCGACAAGGCCACTACTACTCCGGCGGCGGAGCCGGCGAAGGCCTCACCGGCCCAGACTCAAGCCCCGCTGAAGGAAAAGAAGGTCGAAATCACCGGGTCGTACGTGAAGCGCGAGGTCCGGCGTAATGGCCAAATCACCGACGGCATGAACCCGGTGCTGGTGATTGACAGCAAGTCTATCCAGACCAGTGGGGCTTCGGATCTGCGACAGTTGCTTGTCCGTCAGGGCGTCAACCGTTAACGCCGGGTCCGAAGTCCGTTCAGTTTGTGCAAACATTGGCGGGCGTGGCTATTGCCGCGCCAGTCGAGTTCTTAATTTGGGTCACGGGTCCCCGTCCGCTGGCGCGAATAGGGTTAAAGACTCCTTCCGCCTCCCTTCCTTCCGTGAACCCCATCGAGCCCGCGGTTCGGAACCGCCGCAGACGTTTTTCCATTTGAACTTGCAATCCTGGACCTTAGCCTGTCCGGGTGAATCAGAACGTGCCGAGCGTCACGGTGTTGATCGCCGCCCGCCCGGGCCAGGCGGAGGTTAAGGCCGTTGACGCCAGCCGTGCGCTGGATTATCCGGCCGACAAACTGGAAATCATTGTGGCCCGGGGCAAACAGCCCTCGGCCCAGCGCAACGCCGCGCTGAAAGCCGCGCGCGGAGAACTCACCTACTTTCTCGACGATGATTCCTTGCCGGAGGCTGCAAATCTGCGGCGAGCCATCGCACACTTCAGCAGGCCGGAGGTCAAAATGGTCGGCGGCCCGAATGTCTGCCCGCCGGCGGCGCCCGAGCTGGAGCAAGTCTTTGCGCTAGTGTTAGGAAGCTGGCTGGCACTCGGGCCGAGCCGCGCACGGTACACACCGGTGGGACAGGTCCGCGAGACCAGCGAGAAGGAATTGATTCTGTGCAACCTGGTCGCGCGCCGGGACGCGATGCTGGAGTTAGGGGGGTTCAACGAAGCACTCTATCCCAACGAAGAAAATGCCTTGATGGACGAGCTGCAGAAGCGCGGGGGCAAGCTCGTTTATGACCCGGCGTTTGTGGTGCATCGGCGGCCCCGTCCAAATCTCGCGGCGTTTGCCAGGATGCTGATGACTTATGGGCGTGGCCGGGCGGAGCAATTCAGGCTGCACCCCACTCCCGGGTCGGCGCTCAACTTTGTCCCGCCGCTCTTTCTGGTTTACCTGGTGTCGTTGGTTGCCGTGCCCTGGGTCGGGACGATTCTTTTGGTCCCCCTCGGGGTGTACGGCTTGGCGGTGTTGACGCAGGCGGCGGTCCTGAGAGTCTCAAGTCCCAAGTCTCAAGTCCCAGGTTCGCACTCCACGGTCCAAAGTCCACCTACGAGTACAGGGCAACAAGTATTTCGGCGCGTTGCGGTGATTCCGCTGATCTGTCTGACTCATGTGCTCTATGGTGCGGGGTTCTGGCGAGGCTTGTTCACGAGGCTGGGCACCGGTGCGCAGCCGCCGCCGCCGGCAGTGGTCCTTGAGACTGTCGCGCGGTGAAGACGCCGCTCTGGACAAACGCCATCAAGAGCTGCGCTGATCCGCAGCGGGCTGGACATTTTCTGGACCTGCTGGCAAGCACACCTGCCCGCGAAGCACTAACGTCCTTTTCGCCTGAACAGGCGGGCATCCTGGCTGCCTTATTCAGCGGCTCGCAGGCGCTCAGCAACACCCTCGTCACCCACCCTGATTGGCTCGCGATTTTTGAGCCTGAACGTCTGAAATTCGCCCGACGCAAGCAGGGGTTGCAACAGGAGGTAAGTCGCGCCCTGCAGCCGCTCCTCCAGCAACGCGATTACGCTGCGGCGTTGGCGCGAGTGCGCGAGTTCAAGCAACGCGAGATGCTGCGCATCGGCGCCCGGGACCTCGCCCGCTTGGGGCGGCTGCCGGAAATTTTGCTGGAGCTTTCCGATGTGGCTGAGGTTTCCCTCGACGGGGTTTGGCGGGTCTGCCATTCGCAATTGACCGAGCGTTATGGCCGGCCCTACCACCAGGATGCGTCCGGCCGCTGGCGCAAAACCTCGGCTTGCGTGCTCGGGATGGGCAAACTAGGCGGGCAGGAACTCAACTACAGCTCGGATGTCGATCTCCTGCTGGTCTATAGCGAGGAGGGGGAGGTTTACGCTCACGAGCCCCCGGCAATGGAGGCGGAAAAGGGCGGCCGCGGACGGAAGCGTGCGCACTCCGATGCGCCACGGCCCGTGCTGGCGAACCACCAGTTTTTCAAACGGCTCGCAGAAGCCTTCATCGCGGAAGTGACACGCCTGGCGCCGGAAGGGGCGCTTTACCGGATCGATTTCAGGCTGCGGCCCGAAGGCGAGGGCGGACCGCTGAGCCGTTCGCTCGCCAGTTACGAGAACTACTACGCCCAATGGGGTCAGACCTGGGAGCGAATGATGCTGATCAAGGCCCGCGGCGTTGCCGGCGATGAAATGCTGGCGGCGGAGTTTCTCGAGATGGTCCAGCCTTTTAGGTACCCTCGTTCGATCAATGACGGCGTCCTGGGTGAGGTCGGGGCGATGAAAGACCGGATTGAAAACGAGGTGGTCAAGGCCGGCGAACTTGAGCGGAACGTGAAACTCGGGCGCGGCGGCATCCGGGAAATCGAGTTTATCGCGCAATCCGTGCAGTTGCTGCACGCCGGCAGGCAGCCGTTCCTACAGGGAGCTCAGACGCTGCCCTGTCTGGAAAAGCTCGTGCAGTACGAGCTCTTGTCCGCTGTGGACTCGCGCCTGCTGCGGGACGCCTACGTGTTCCTCCGCGAGGTCGAGCACCGCCTCCAAATGGAGGATAACCGGCAGACCCACACAATCCCGGCCAACCGGCCGGCCCAGGAACGGCTCGCGCGCCTGCTCGGGTTCAGCCATGCCCGCGAGTTCGAATCGGCGCGCCAGGAACACACTGTCAACGTCCGCCGCATCTTCGATGAACAGCTCAAGGCCGAAGTCCCCCAACTCAGCGCCGGGTCGCCTTTCCCGCGCCATTTCGAAGGTGCCGAGGCCGAGTGGAAGCGGCTCCTTGCTGACCACGCTTTCAAGGACGTGGACAAGGCCTTTCGTGTGCTGCGGGAGTTCGTCGAAGGTCCCGGTTTCGTGCATGTGTCGCCGCGCACCAGCGAGCTGGCCTTTCAGTTGTTGCCGAAGTTTTTTGCTCTGTGCCCTCACGAAGGTGCTTGCGAAGCACGTCCAAAGTCCCAGGTCTCAAGTCCCAGGTCTCAAGCTTCAGGTCTCAAGTCCCGGGCTCAAGGTCCAGGGTCTGCCCACGCAAACGGGGCAGCGAGAGCGCCGCTTTCCGATCCCGACCGCGTGGTGACACGGCTGGACAATTTTATCGGCGCGTATGGGGCACGGGCGACGCTCTTTGAGTTGTGGGCGCACAACCCGGCGATTTTTGAACTGTTGGTGCTGCTGTTCGACCGTTCGGAATTCCTCGCCGAGCTCTCCATCCGCACGCCGGATCTTGTGGATGAATTGGTTGCCAGCGGCCGTTTGCGCCAGCGGAAAACCGCGGAGGAAACCCTGCGCGATTTGCGGCATGGGGTGCGCGATGCAGACCAACACCTTTGGCTGCGCCGGTATCACCAGGCCGAGCTCATGCGCATCGGCTTGCGGGACATCCTCGGCCTGGCGGATTTCGAACAATACCTGACCGAGCTGTCCGCCCTTGCCGATGCTTGCCTGCAGTACGCGCTCGAAGTGGTGTTGCGCAAACACCGCCTCAAGGCACCACCTTTTGCCATCATCGGCCTCGGCAAATTGGGCGGCGCGGAAATCGATTACGGGTCGGACCTGGACATCGTGTTCGTGGCGGACGCTAAGGCGAAAAACCTGACGCGACTTTCACGGTTGGCCCTGGAGGTGATGGAGTTGGTCTCGCGCCGGACGGAGCAAGGTCTGGTCTTTCATACCGACGCGCGGCTGCGGCCGGACGGCGAAAAGGGCCTGCTCGTCAATACGCTGAAGGCTTATAAGGATTATTATCGGCACCGTGCCCACCTTTGGGAAATCCAGACTCTCACGCGCACGCGCCCCGTGGCTGGCGACCTGGTGGTGGGGCAGCAATTCCAAAACCTGGCGGCCGCGTTGACGAACTTTGCCGCTCCGAGCCTGCCGCTGGCGGCCTACTCGCCCGATTGGAAGCAGAAGATCCATCAGATGCGCCTGCGCATCGAGAAGGAACGCACCCGGCGCAGCCAGGATGAGCTGGCCATCAAGACCGGCTCCGGGGGCTTGATGGACGCTGAATTTGTCGCACAGTCGCTGTGCATGGAGTACGGCTGGCAGGAGGCCAACACGATGAGGGCGCTGGAAAAAGGGCGCGACGCTGCGGTCCTTCCCGGCGCGGACAAACTCATCCGCCATTATCGCGAACTCCGGCGTGTCGAGGGTATCCTGCGGCGCTGGAGCTACGAAGGTGAAACCGTGTTGCCCGACGACCCGGAGCCCTACTATCGCGTGTCAGTCCGGTGCGGTTTCGCAACACCCGGGGCGTTTCGCAAAGCGATAAGGGCCTGCCGAAAGGCGATTCGCGAGGTATATGCCAGCGTGTTTACTTAAATCACATCTTCCCGCGCTGGCGGCTGGCTTCGTAGAGAAAAACCGCGGAGGCACTGCCGACGTTCAGTGAATCGACCGCCGGAGCCATTGGAACAGCCACCGCGTCATCGCATTCATCCAGAACGGGCGGCGAGAGCCCGTAACCTTCGCTCCCGAAAACGATGCAGCTATTGGCCGCGAAATCAGCCTCCGATACAGTCCGGCCGTCCACGTGCGGGTGGGCCGCGATGCAGCGGATGCCCCGTGCGCGCAATTCCTGCAACGTCCCTGCCAAGCCCGTGCTTTCGAGGATCGGTAGCTGAAAAACTGTCCCCATCGAACTGCGAACGGCTCGGCGCAGGTAGGGGCTGGCCGAGGTTTCTCCCACCAGCAGCGCCTGCACATCGAAGGCGGCGCAATTCCGAATCAGCGCACCGAGATTCTCGGCGCTCGAGAGGCCGTCCACCGCCGCCAGCAAATACGGTTTCGTTGCGCGTATGAGGACCTCTTCCAGTGGCGGAGCAGGCGGCACTCTACCGACCGCCAGCAGGCCCTGGTACATCGAAAACCCGGTCAGCGTTTCGAGGAGTTTCTTCTCCGCAACGAAAACACGGATGTCCTCGCGCCGGGCTTGCAGCAGGGGTTCCAAATCCCGGAGCCACTTTTCGGGCAGCAAAACCGAAACCACACTGACCTGGCTTTCGAGGAGCCGGCGCACCACTTTCTCGCCTTCGGCCACAAAGATGCCTTGTTGTCTGTGCTCGTACTGCCGCCGCATCGTGCGGTAGGGTTGCAACTCAGCCAGCTCAAAGGAGTCGATTGTGTGGACGTGGAACATTCGCAGGTTGCAGTCGGGCGGTGGGAAGTCGGAAGTGCGAAGAGCCCTGGGCTCGCTTGCCCCGGCCGCTACAGGCCCAGCGTGGCCTGCTCGTGCAGGACCATCGGGGCCGGGACGGCGTCGCCCGGTCCCCCGAGCACCAGGGTGGGGCAGGGAACCTTTTGCGAGGTCAACTCCAGGCGCACGTGGGCGGCGCCAATCTTTTTAAGTCGCTCGTCCGCCACCCGATGAGCGAGCTCGGGACGATTGCATTCCCGGCTCAGGTGGCCGAGGTAAAGGTGGCGAAGGCTGGCGGACATAATCTGCTCGGCGGCGTCGGCGGCGGCTTCGTTTGAGAGATGGCCGTGCCGGCCGAGGATGCGCTGTTTGAGGCTCCAGGGCCGGTGGGGACAATCCTGCAACATTTTGATGTCGTGATTCGACTCGAGCACCAGGACATTGGCGCGACGCACCCGTTCTAGTGCCAGCCGTGTCGCGTGGCCGAGGTCAGTCAGGAACCCGATGTTGCCGCCAGCTGTCTGCAGCAGGAAGCCGACCGGGTCTTGGGCGTCGTGTGGAATGCTGAAGGTCTCGACCAAAAAATCGCCAATTTCGAAACTCGATCCGGTGGCAAACATCCGGCAATCGAGTTTCACCTGGAGTTGATATTCGATGGCCTCGCGTGTTGGCCGGTTGCAATACACCGGGATATGAAGCTTCTCGCTCAACGCCGCGAGCCCCGCCACATGGTCGGAATGCTCATGCGTGATCAGGATACCCGTAAGGTTCTCAGGCCCGCGTCCGATTGTGGCGAGTCGCTGCCGGGTCTGGCGCAGGCTGAAACCTGCGTCGATGAGGATGCGGGCCTCCTCTGTTTCCAGGTAGGCGCAGTTTCCAGAGGAACCGCTGCCAAGAATAGTCAGGCGAACAGGCACGGTCCAACTTAGTGAGGCTCCCTGCACCGGGCAATATTTTTTGGGCGTGTCAAGTCCTCTCGGCGAGCGTTCAACAACCCGGGGCGGGGACGGCCACGTCCCCGGAGAGCGCCAGTCCACTAGACCCCCTGAGGTGCCCGTGCCCGCCCCCGGTCTTGTGTTTGCTCGAATCGCCGTTCGTGCGGCGCTTACCCCGCCTCTGTCCACCGCCGCGACTCTTTCTTCGTGGCATGATGGGCTTTGTCGGCCAGCATGCGTTGTTTCGCGCGCCGACTGCGCCGCCGTTTTTGGCGGCGGATTTTTTCGATCCGTGCGCGTTGCGAGGCGACGGCCCCTGTGCGCAACGCCTCGAGTTTATCCAGGAGCAAGCGCCGCGCGATGAACCGGTTGAGCCCTTGCTGGCGGGTGGCCTGGCACTTCACTTGTAGGCCGGTCGGGCGGTGGAGCAGCATGACACAGGTCGAGGTTTTGTTAACATTCTGGCCCCCGTGTCCTCCCGACCGGACGAAGGTCTCCTCCAAATCAGCCTCCGTCACCCCCATGGCGGCCATGCGCCGGGAGAGTTGGGTTTCCTTCTCGGGGCTGACAGGGAAAGCGCTCATGCCAGGCAGCGTAGCTGAGTGGTTGAATGGCAGCAAGGTCCGAGCGCGCAGTTCACAATTCACGGTCCAGAGTCCACATTCCGTCTTCCGCCTTCTGAGCCTGAAACAGCTTGCCCATTGGTGGTCTCGCATTAGTGTGGTCCCGTGAAACTGCTCTTTATCGCAGATATTGTCGGGCAGCCGGGCCGGCGAGCGGTGAGAGGATTGGTTCCCAAATTGCGGCGCCAGCATGGCGTGGATGTGGTCATTGCCAACGGCGAGAATTCCGCCGGCGGCTCGGGGATCACAGTCGCCACCGCCGAAGAGATTTTCACCGCCGGAGTGGACATTATCACCAGCGGCGATCATCTCTGGGACCAAAAGGAGGTGATGGAGTTGCTCGGAAGCGAGCCGCGATTCGTTCGCCCGTTGAATTACCCCGCAGGTGTGCCGGGGCAGGGCAGCACCGTTTTCCGGGCGCCCGGCCTGCCGCCGTTAGGCATCATCAACCTTCAGGGCCGAACCTTCATGCCTGCGCTCGAAAACCCCTTCCCGTGCGCCCTGGCCGAGGTCGAAAGGTTGCGGCAATCCGTCAGGCTGCTCTTCATCGATTTTCACGCCGAGGCGACGTCCGAAAAAGTAGCGCTTACCCGCATGCTCGATGGCAAGGTGAGCGCCGTGGTTGGCACCCACACGCACGTCCAGACGGCTGACGAACAAATCCTCCCCGGCGGGACCGCTTTCCTCTGCGACGCCGGCTTTACGGGACCGCACGACAGCGTGATTGGACGCGAAATCGAACCGATCATCCGGCGGTTCCTGACCAACATGCCCCAGAAATTCGAGGTCGCCAAAGGCCGAGTTCTGCTGCAAGGCGCCCTGGTCGAAATTGACGAGCAGAGCGGGCGGGCGTCAAAGATTGAGCGCGTCTCCGAACCCCTGGCGGAGGAGCTTCGTCCCTTGGGAGCTTGACCGGAAAACACCCGGCCCGGCTTAGCTTTCCAAAAACCGCACCAGTTCCTTGCGGATTTGGTCCAACCGCCGCCGGTCTGTCTCGCGCTTTTCGAACAGGAGCCGGGAAACCTCAGGGTTAACCTTAAGGTTCTGTTCCGCGTACGCCTGGAGCTTCAGGTCCATCATTTCTTCGAGCAAGCCTATGAGTATCTCACCAGTCATAAGTTCATCATCGCGTTACGCCTCGGTTGAGAGCCGGTCGCGTCTTTTCCCGGCGTTATCACAACCTTCAGTCGTGCCAAATTCCCGGGAAGCAGCAGATGCCAAGCCACCTTTCTGGTGACTGGAATGAACTGGAGGCCAGGGGTCTGTCAGGGAGATGCTGTCCAGTATCAAGGCACTCAGCCCGGATATTTCACACCCCAGTCTCCACTGTTGCGACACGGTCGTAGGTGTGACATATCCCGGTTAGGTCAATGAGTCGAGGTTTCCGGAGCGCTCGCCCGATCCGGGACGGACCGGGTACGGCACGAACGCTTTCCCCCTTGAACTCGGCAGCGTGGACTTCTAATGTCGGCGCATGAAACGAATTTCCTTTTTGTTGGCAGCGCTGACCCTCTGCGCAGGCCCGAGGTTGCGCGCCCAGGACGCCGGCACCGAGGAGCGTTTTAACAAACTCGCCGGCCAAATCGAGGATTTGCGGGCCGGCCAGGATGCGCTCCGCCGCCAGCTCGAGACGGTCGGAAAGGAGCTGGACTCCCTCCGAGAACAGGTGAACAAACCCACCGGCAATTATGCCAGCCAGGAAGATTTGAAACGCGTCGCTGAAGCCGTCAAGGACATCGACCGCAAACGCATCGAAGACGCTGACAAAATCCACAATGACCTCCTTAAACTCCAAAAGAGTCTGGCTGTGCCACCCGGCCCAAAGCCTAAACCGACGCCAAACGAGAACCCGACCCCGGATAAGCTGCCGGTCCCGGATAAGGGCTATGAGTACATCGTCAAAAAAGGCGATACGCTTTCGATTATTGTCCAGGCCTATCGTGACAACAACATCAAGGTTACCACCGACCAAATCCTCAAAGCGAACCCAGGCCTGAAACCGGAACGGATGAAAGTTGGTCAGAAGATCTTCATCCCTGCGCCTCAGCCGTAATGAGAGGTTTTGAGTCCGAAGCCACAACGCATTGCGAAACCAGAACCTTTAAACGATCAAATGAGCACTGCTACCAGCTTTCGAAATGTCACGGACCTTCGTTCTTTCGGTTTCCACACCCTGGCGCTGCTGTCTCTGGTGCTCATCGCTGGTTCGCTTACAGTCCAGGCGCAGGACACGGTCACGATTTCCAAGTCGCGCCTTGAAGAGCTCGAACGCAACGAAGCTGAGCTTCAAAAGTTAAAACAAGCTGTCACGAACCCTCCGGCCGGGAAGGCGCCGGCGCCGTACGCCCAGCCGGGCGCCATCACAACATTACCCGGGAGCCCGGGGGCAGCACTGGCAGTGACGCGTGCCAGCCCGCCGGTCACTTCGCTTCCGCCGCTTCAGGAGGGGGAAGTCGTGGAGTCGCTGGACCTGGCCAACCAGTATCGCGCCGATCCCGCCGCAGCCGACCAGCGCTACCGCGGCCGGAAATTTACCGTGCGCGGCCAAATCGCCGGCTTTGAAAAGCCGATGCTCAAAAAAAACTACAAAATGCTTTTGCCCGGGCCGGATCGAGCAACCATGGTCATCTGTGATCTGCTCCCGCCCGAGAAGTTCAACGCGGTGTTTACTATCGATCACGGCGTTCAATTGGTCGGCCAGTTCGGCGAAAACCGCGAAACGCTTGCCAGAGTGGGTCAGGCCGTGCTGGTCAACGGCCGCTGCCGGGGTTGGAAAGATTCTTCGGTCATCTTCACCGCCGATAGCTTTCAGCCGGTGCGCTGAGCTGGAGAACCGGGGCCGGCTGGATTCGAAGTGGTTTCGGTTGCCGAGCGCCGGCTGTCGAGTCTTCCGCCACTAGCAAGAGGTTCAGAGTGACCGCTTATCGATGACCCGTTTTGCCTTTCCTTCATTCACGGGCAGCGAGCCGGGCGGAACCAGGTCCACCTTCGGCTTGACCCAAATCTCGGCGTGGAGTTTTTCCACCAGCTCCTGTTGCAACGCCGCCAGGTGCTCGACTTGGCCGTCAAAGCTGGCGGCCGCCAGCTCCACCTTCACGGTCAGATTATCCAGCCCTTCGATCACAATCAGGTAATTACGGCCCACCTGCGGCTTGGACATCAGCACGCGCTCGATTTGCTGCGGAAAGAGGTGCGCGCCGCGGATAAAGAGCATGTCGTCCGAGCGACCGGTGATGCGGTTGATCCGCCGATGGGTTCGGCCGCAGGCGCACGGTTCCGCCGCCACCGAGGTGATGTCGCGCGTTCGATAGCGCAGCAGCGGCATCGCTTCCCGCATCAGGCTCGTCAGGACCAGTTCGCCCGTTGCGCCCTCCGGCAGCAGCTCGCCGGTCTGCGGATTAATGATCTCCAGCAGGAAGTTGTCCTCCCACAAGTGCATTCCCGCTTTGTGCTCGCACTCGAACGCTACCCCCGGGCCGTTCATTTCCGTGAGGCCGTATGAATTGTACACGTCGAGGTTGAAGGCCTGTTCGATCCGCCGGCGGGTTTCCTCCGTGTATGGCTCTGCCCCGACAAAGGCTTTCCGCAGCGACAGGTCCCGGCTCGGGTCGAGGCCTTTTTGCTCGAGGAAATTGGCGAAATACAACGCGTAGCTGGGCAGAATATGGACTGCGGTGGTCCGAAAGTCCTGCATCAGCATCAGTTGCCGCTCCGATGTTCCCGGACCCGCGGGAATGACCAGACAACCCACTTTCTCCGCTCCATAATGCATCACCAACCCGCCTGTGAACAGGCCGTAGCTCATCATGTTCTGGAACACGTCCCTGGCGGTAAGCCCCGTCGCCACCAACGACCGGGCGATTAACTCGGCGGCGTTATTCACATCCTGGCGCGAAAAGAACAGCGCTTTCGGCTTGCCCGTGGTACCGCTCGACGTGTGCAGCCGCACCGGCGCTTCCCGCGGGACCGCCAGTAACCCGTCGGGGTAGGTCGCGCGCAAATCCGCGCTGGTGGTGAAGGGCAGCCGTCGCGCGTCCGCCAGCGTTTTGATGTGCTCCGGCCGGAGGACCGATTCCGCGAATTTCCTCTGGTAAAAGGGCACGTGCGCCGCCACGCGCCGGACCGTCTCCTGCAAGCGTTGAAGTTGGAGTTGTTCGAGCGCCGGACGCGCCATCGTTTCCGATTCCCGGTCCCAGAACATGGTGCCCAACGGTCTATACCTTTTGGCGCCGAAAGTCCAGCCGCGAAATTAGAAGGCATCGGGCGTGGTTTAATTGATCATTTGGCTAATTAATGTGGTTAAGAAACACTTCATATAACTGAGCTCCTCCGCCGCGCTGGCGGCGGCTTCGAGTGCGAGGTATAGATACACAGTGAAACCCAGCATCCGCGTCGCTTCCGCTCCCGGCAAGCCACTGGTGATTTTCGACGGGGACTGCAACTTCTGCTCGCTGTGGGTCCGGCGCTGGGAACAGGAGTCAGCTGGGCGGGTGGATACTTTGGTGGCGCAGGATGGGCGGGTCCCAGCGCAATTTCCCGAGTTGTCTCCTGAACGGCTCGCGTCAGCCGTTCATCTCGTGGAGACGGATGGCGTCGTGTATAGCGGCGCGGAAGCTGTATTCCGAACCCTGGCGCACCGCGAGCGCGGAGCTTGGGTGCTCGACTTTTACGAGCGTCACCCGGTGTTCGCTCATGCGAGCGAACGATGTTACGCGTTCGTCGCGCGTCATCGGCATTTTTTTTCCTGGCTCACGCGCCTGGGCTGGGGCCAGGACCTCGCGACGCCGTCGCACCGGCTGGTGCAGGCCGTGTTTCTGCGGTGGGTCGGAGCCGTTTATTTCATCGCATTTGTGTCGCTCTGGGTACAGATCATCGGCCTGATCGGCAACGATGGAATACTGCCGGCCCGACTTACGCTGGAGAGCGTGCGACAACGAGCGCCCTCCGCTCACGCGGGTTGGGAGCGTTTTCACAACCTGCCGACGCTTTGCTGGCTTGATGCCAGTGACGGCTTCCTCCAGGCGCAGTGCGCCGCCGGAACGTTCCTGTCCCTGCTGGTGCTCGCCGGGCTCGCGCCGGCACCCTGCCTGTTTGGCCTCTGGCTGTTGTACCTGTCGCTCGCAACCGTGAGCCGCGAATTCCTGTCCTTTCAGTGGGACGCCTTGCTGCTGGAGATTGGTTTCCTGGCTGTTTTTTTTTCGCCGGGCCAACTCCTGCCGCGGCGCAACCGCGCGCGCGAGCCCTCCCGGCTCGTTTTGTGGCTGCTCCGCTGGTTGTTGTTCCGGATCATGTTCGCCTCGGGCTGCGTCAAGCTTCTGAGCGGCGATCCCGCCTGGCGCAACCTGACCGCGCTGAGTTATCATTACGAAACGCAGCCACTGCCGACCTGGCTGGGATGGTACGTCTTTCAACTGCCGGCCGCGTTTCAAATGGTTTCCACCGCCGTGATGTTCGGCATCGAGTTGGTCCTGCCGTTCCTGATTTTTGCGCCGCGCCGCGTACGAAAAGTGCCCTTCGTTGCGTTCATTGCGCTCCAAACGCTCATTTTCCTGACCGGCAATTACTGCTTCTTCAACTTGCTCACGATTGCCTTGTGCGTGCTGCTGCTGGATGATTCAGACCTGAACCGGCTCTGGGCGGCGGTGACCCCGCGCCGTAAACGGCCTCGAGAGTCGATTTCGCGCGCTCAGGTTCAACCGGGCCTGGCGCGCGCCCAACCGAGCACGGCGAGCTCGCCCCAGCGGGTATTGGCTTGGCAATGGCCTGGTTTCGTCGCAGTGCCGCTGGCGTGTGTCGCGATCATCATTCCGTTGGTGGATTTCGCCGGTTTGTTCGGGTGGAAGCGCTCGTGGTCGGTCCCGGTCGCGGCAATTTGGAATTGGGCCGCACCCTTCCGAAGCCTCAACAGCTACGGCTTGTTCGCCGTGATGACCGCTTCGCGGCCCGAGATCATCGTCCAGGGCAGCAACGACGGTGTCACCTGGCTCGACTACCAGTTCAAATACAAACCCGGCGATGTGCGGCGGGCACCTCGGTTTGTTGAGCCTCATCAGCCTCGGCTCGACTGGCAAATGTGGTTCGCTGCTCTTGGCGATTATCGTCAGAACCCCTGGTTCATCAATTTCTGCGTTCGGCTGTTGCAGGGCTCGCCCACAGTGCTGGCGTTGCTTGAGCGGAACCCATTTCCCGCCCGTCCACCGCGTTATGTCCGAGCGGTGGTGTACGACTACCACTTCACCACGCTCGCCGCGCGGCGGCAAACCGGAGCGTGGTGGCAGCGCGAGGAAAAACGCGAATACCTGCCCGTCATCTCCCTGCGCGCCCAGCAGCAGCAGTGAGCTATATGCCAGCAGCGCTTGTCATTCCTTGGCTTCTTTCTCCTTGGGTTGCTTTCGCTTCATGAACATTCGCATGACCAACACCAGCAACAACCCCCCTCCCAGGGAAAGCAGAAGATCTTCGTACCGAATCAGCACCGGGCCCAAGCCCAGGTTCAATTGTGTCACATGAGCGACGATCCCTCCCAGAAAAGCGCCGGCGAGCCCGAACACCACGGTCGCCGGACGCCTGAGCTTGGCTGTCATGTGCAGGACTCCGCCTACCAACAAGCCCATGATCACCCACGCGACGATCTCGTCGCGGGTCCGGTGACTGAGTCGCTGCTCATCGATCTTCCGCCAGAGCTCCTCGATTTTATTCATGGCAGTCTTCCCCGCATCCGACAATTTCTGCTTGGCATCGTCGGCTGTGCTGGCGAATAGTTGACCCGTTCCTGGTGAGGCCGCCAGGGCCGGCGCAGGGCTGCTTGCCCCCGCTGCGCAAAGGAGCGCGAGGGCTAACCCGATCGCGTCAAACCGCGGCCGAAGCGGCCTTAAACCCGAAGTCAAGTTTAGTTTGGATAGAATGTTCATGTTGTCACCAAGTTGGTGTCGCCTATGGGGGGCTGTCAAACGGAACGGCGCTTGCGGAGTACTGCCTCGGCGAAGGCGGGCTGGGGCGCGAAATTGGAATCCAGCGCCCCAACCGTGACTGACGGGTTACCTTCCGGGACCTGAACCCGGCCATTGTTTCAATGGATACCGTGCACAGTTTCAGCAAATAACACCCTTAGAATTTCTCTGTCCTCCCCCTTCGAAATCCGTTATTAACGGCAGGTCGATTTCGTCGAAATGAAAGATTCGGGCCGAACGTTATTCAGCGGCAATGAAGCGATTGCCCTGACTGCACGGCGCGCTGGTGTTGTCCTTGGCGTGGACTACCCCGGCACCTCTTCCACAGAAATCCTGGAGTCCTTGCCCCAATACGGCGGGCGTGCTCAATGTTCGCCCAAACAGAAGGTCACGCTCGACGTCGTCATTGGCGCCGCGTTTGGCGCATCCGCGATGACGATCTCTGCTCCGAATTTGTCCAACCAGCGAGGAAATCGCCTCAACTTCGCGACACCTGCCAATACCGCATCGTGCTTGACAGTGAGCGCAAGCGCGACCGCATCGTTGCCGGTGACATCGGCTGGTACACACTTGGCGTGCTGCAACCTTTCGAGGCGATCAATTCCTACGTATGCATGGGGGTCAGCCTGGGCTTGCGCCATGTCCTGCCCTCCGACCAGGCCCGCCGAGTGGTCAGCGTCATCCGCGACAGCAGCTCCAAAACGCAAGCGAGTACTGTTGCGGTTCCGTGGGCCCGCAAGATTTTGGAGGGTATGGTGTACCGAAACAAGGACCCCATCCCGGTGCAAAAGCGGAATTGAGGCCAGCGAATGAAAAACCAATACCCTCGTCTGCGCGCTCTGTGTTTCCTTTTCTGGGCTCTGCTGCTGCTACCATCGCTGCCGGATTACGCTCAAACTGGTGCCACCTACCACAACCGCGCCGACCAGGCGTTGCAGAGTTTCCTCCTGAAGTTCTGGAACGGTGGCTCCCAGTACTTGCGCAACACGTCTCCCAGCGACGGCTCACTGACCGGTTATTGGACTTACGCTCACGGGTGGGACGCCGTAATGGACGGCGTCGAACGCACCGGCGGCCAGCAGTATGCCGGGTGGATCGAAAGCCTTTATCTTGGCCAAAATCAGCGCGGTTGGACCAACAACTATTACGATGACGAGTGTTGGATGGCCACGACCCTGACCCGTGCCTATGACCTCACTGGGAACAGCAAATACCTGAACCAGGCCACTGCCCTGTACGCCGATATTATGACTGGTTGGGACACGACCTGCTGCGGGGCCGCACCTGGCGGCATGTGGTGGGACAAAACCAGAACACAGAAGGCCACTGCGGCCAACGCCGGCGCCGCGTTGCTCGGCGCGCGGCTCTACCTCCGCACCGGGAACTCGCTCTACCTGAGCTTCGCCCAACAGGTATACGGGTACTGGTACACCAACATGGTGAACCCCAGCACCTACCAGGTTTGCGACCATCTCCTCACCGATGGCACCAAGGTCTGGTGGAAGTTCACTTACAACGAAGGGCTGATGATCGGCGCGAGTGTGGCCCTCAACCAGGCCACGGGAGACCTCACTTACCTCGGCCGAGCCAATAGTATCGCCAATTTCATGATCAATAACGAGGTGGCCTCGACCACGAACGGTCCGGTGCTCTATGACGGTGACAACTCGGGCTGCGGCGGTGATTGCCACGAATTTAAGGGGCCCGGTTACCGATACCTGATGCAGCTTTTTGCGCGGAACACCACCCAGGGCCAATACCTTTACGTGTTGCGCTCCAGCGCCAATTCCATCTGGAACATGGCTCTGAACCCAACCTCCACGGTCTTTTCGGTCAACTGGGCCGGCCCCTGGCAGACCAATGCCGACCAGGCCCAGGACAACGCCGCTTGCATCGCCCTCAGCCGGTTTGCGCAACAGAACGGTCTCTATCCGGGCTCCGGCGTTCCCTCCAACCAATATGAAGCCGAGAATGCGACCCTGCACAACCTCGGCGTCGAGGCCCTCTACGGCGCGTTCACCGGCTGGGGCTATATCGCCGGCTGGAACGCGAACGGGACATCGGTTGACTTCAACGTAAACATCGCTACCGGCGGCGTATATGCACTCAGCCTTCGCTACGCCGCCGGTGCCGGCAATGCCAGCCGGCTCATCAGCATCAACGGCTTCAACGCGTTCGTGAACCTCAGTTTCGCCAATACAGGCGCCTGGAACAGTTACAGCACCAACACCGTAACGGCGAACCTGCCTGCGGGACAGAACACCATCACTGTCGCATTCAATTCCACCTACGGCAGCGCCAATTGGCTTAACCTCGATAATCTCACCCTCATCCCGATCCAAATTCTGCTCGCCAGCCCCACAGTTTCACCGGCAGGAACGGTTCATCTGACCTGGACAGCCACCCCAGGCGTTTCTTACCGGCCACAATATCGCAACACGCTCGGAACCGGCACCTGGACAGACCTGACCGCGCCGGTCGTGGCGACCGGCCCGAACGCCAGCGCCGATGACCTCTCAAGCCTCGGCGCAGCACGCTATTACCGGGTGGTAACGCCATAGGTCTGCCCCGGTTTTGGGGATTGAATAGATTGGACAACCCGCCAGTCCAAGGGTATAGACAAAACAACGGATCAAACCGGCAGATTAGCCACAAGGTCCTATGAAAACGCGGATATCACCAAGCTGGGTTTTGGGGCTGGTGTTAGTCGCCTCAGTTCCCGCAATCGTCGCGCAGGAAACGGCCAAATCTTCACCGGCTTTCGCGCCAGGCCAAGCTGTGTCAACGAGTCCGGTGAAGCCGTACGAATCGCCATGGTTCACCGAGCTCGGCAAACTGGCCCGGGCCGGCATCGAGGACGGCGTCATGCTCGCCTTTGTCGATTCAGCGGGCACGTTCAATCTCCGGCCCGAGCAAATCATCCATCTGCGGGACCTGGGTGTCGCCAGCGACGTTATCAACGCGATTCTCCAGCACGATTCCGAGATTGCCCTCGGCTTGCGACAGGTCCCGGCCTCGACGCCGCCGGATTCCTTTTCCGCGCTCGAGAAGCTCCTGGTCGCTGGTAACAGCAGTCCAGCCGCGACTGCCGCTCGTCCAGCATCCTCGACAGCGCCAAAGCTGGTCGAGCCAGACGCATCGCCTGGCCCGGCTAGCGGAGCCTCTACGGTCGCCGCTGCGAGCCCTCCCAGCCGGAACTCCATCGAGCTCGCATCATCTCATGGCGAAGACTTGGCGCTTGGCCTGACTATGGCCGAGCCGGTGCAACCCAACGCCCTCCCAACAGAGCTTTCTCCGGTCCGCAAGCCCTACCCCGAGCAGCTCACGAATCCGATCATCATGGTCAGAGGCGTGGGCCGGGTGCCGAACCTCGTGGTGATTGAGGGGTTTGCCCACTCGGAGGAACGCTGAACCGCTAAAACGGAATCAGACTTCGAATTTCAAGAGCCCTAGAACCACCGAGCCGTCTTGACGTTTCCACGCTCCCACGTTTGGCCGTTTTAACCTGTTTACGTTGTGAACGCTTCATCACTGTCCCAGGCTTCAACGCTCTACGCTCCACGACCTGGGCACTTCTACCAAATCCGTCCGCGTGCGGCCATTCTCCGTGATCCGCGCGAGGAAATAAACACTCCCGTCCCGGCCGGTCGCGATCGAGTTGACATAAAGCGGCCGCTGGCCGTTCTCGTAAAAAACCGCACCGCGGTCGGCATATTTGGCTTTGGGGATATCGTAGGTGACCAGGTGCAAATCCTCGAGGCCCTTAGCCTCACCCATCGCCGTGCTGCTCTTGCCGGCGAGACGCTTGCCATCCACATAAATGGGCGCGCCCGTGAGATAATATAAAGTGCGGCCATCCGGTCCCAGCGTGAAGCCCAAGTACCCATAGCTGAACTGGTCGAACATGCCGCTCCGTTTTGACGTCTCGGAGGTGAGGCGGTCCAGCACTTCCAACCGGGGCGCGCTTGGGTCGAACCGGAACAGGTAGCCGGAATTGCCATGCACGCCGTAGAGCATTTTCCCTGGGGCATACCAGGCCGTCTGGCGCCAGTTGTAACCCATGTGCCCCGGCGAAGTCGGGTCGTAGAGCCCAAAATAATCTTTCCGCATGTCCTCGCCGGCAACGGGCTCAACGGAGTCCGTGTCCGGTCTGTAAACCAGGATGGTTCCCTCGGAAGTGGTAAACCAGGCGCGCCCAGTGCCAGGATCGACGCAGATGGAACGGCAGATGGTCCGGTAGGCGGCGCCCTTGCCGTTTTCTCCTTCGGCGCAGCTCTGGCCGAAATTCTTTAGATTGCGGGCCGCGAGGTCGTAACGAAAGAAATAGCCCGAAGGCCAGGTCAAACCAAAGAGCCGGCCCCGGTTGGTATCCATGTTCATTGCCAGGATGCCTTCCCGCGCCGGGGCAGTTGCAAGGTTTTCGAACCGGCCGGTCTTGAGGTCATAGGCCAGCAAATGGCCGCCCGGATAGGGCTGGTAGCCAGTTGGCGGCACACCCATTTTCTCCATGCCATCGATGATGGTGTAAACCCCCACGTGCGACCCGAAGTAGAGCTTGCCGTTCGCCTCGACAAAATTGACATGGCTCTTGCCTTGAGGAATGGTTTTCAGCCGCTTTTCGCCGCACGCTTCCGTCAGGTCGCCCAGGTGCCGGATGCTTCTGCTCTTAGGCTCGAAGCGGTACATCTGCGCGCCGACATCAATGGATTCGGAGCTCAGCACGTAATAGATGTTTCCGTCGCTGCCGCGGCCCATCCCATTGTAGGTGTCATGCGCCTCCGGAAAACCGGAGTCATAGGTGCGCGCGATGAGACGTGGAGGAGAGGGCTCTTTTTGTGTTCCCGCGCTAGCGGCCATGCAGGGGGTGCAGGACCCTACAAAGATCGCAATGCCAATCATTACTAAACGGACCATCCGCCTGAATATTGAACCACCCGAATCCCGCACGCAATGTGTTTGATGTGAGGGATTACCGAGAGGCTAAAGTGCTCCGGCGCGGCAGACGACTTTGGGCCAAACTACGCACCACGCTTCACGTTTCACGCATCACGAATCCCGCAGCCCGCATGACGTATCACGCATCACTCTTCCCCCTCCGTTCAATCGTTGTGCCTGACCTCCCGCGTTGGCAGACTCACCCCCTCATTGAAACACGCGCCCGATACTGAGCCATCGAGGTCGGAGGCCCGGCTGGGGATTATCCTCGGTGTCGGGGCGGTGGTGTTTTGGTCGTTCGGCGCCTCGCTGGTGTTTCTTGGCGCAAAGGAGACGGGCACCTGGCCGTTCGTCACCATCGCGTCGCTAACGGGAGGCGGTCTGCAAATGATTTTTCGTCGGATGTACCACGGTGAGTTACGCAGCGCGCTCAGTCTGCCCTGGCGATTGTGGCTCATTCCGCTGGTTTGCTTTGTGGTGTACGGATTGGTCTGGCCCTTGGCGCTGGTCAGCTCGAATTCCAAGCAGGTGTTCGGCGTCAGCCTGATCAACTATCTCTGGCCGGTTCTCACAGTCCTCTTTAGCGTCTGGTGGGTGCCGGGAGTAAAGCTCACGAGCCGCACCGTGGCCGCGCTTTTCTTGGCGTTCGCGGGCTTGGTTTGCGCAAATCTTAAAAACATCGGTGTGCTGTTGTGGCCTGGTGGCACGGATAATTCGCTCGGGCAACTGCTGCCGTATGGTTTGGCGCTGGTGGCCGCGACGACGTGGGGACTCTACTCAGCCTTCCTCGTCCGCTGGCGGACCTGGGCCAAGGATTACGTGACCAGCCCGCTCGGGTTCATTCTGATCGGCCTCGTGGCCGGCGGAGTGATGACGAAAACGCAGCTTGTCCCCGCGAAAGTGACGACGTTTGGCGTACTGATGACGGTGCTGTACGGCGCGGGTCCGCTGGCAGCCGGGTACCTGCTGTGGGAACTAGCTCTACCGAAAGCCAGGGTGCAGACCTTAAGTCTGGTCGCAGCCGCCACTCCTATCCTGTCCACCTTGCTCCTGTGTTGTTTTCTCAAAACCCCGCCCGGAGCGGAACTCGTCGTCGCGGCTTTGCTCGTCAGCAGTGGGGTGGTGGTGAGTGTGAGGGGGTGAGGATAATCCGAAGTGGGAGGGCGAGCGCCCGCGCAAGCCACGACCACGGCGGAAGTCTTGGGCTCGCCGGGACGCTCGCCCTCCCGTTATTTCGGTTGACCCCCGCACCAATCCTCGCAGTAAATAGACGCCGTGTTAACTCTATGAACTCCGCTTCGCTGCTCCTCCGACGCCTTAGTTTGCTCGCCGTGCTGGCGACCCTCACCGGTTGTAACACGTTGCCGCGGCCCGGCACAGTGGAACCTCGGCGAGGCGACGAGATCGTCGTCGCCGGCCAATTCGTTCACACCGCGACCCCAGTGGTTCTGTGGATGGACCCGGGCGGGTACGATGCCTATCGCGTCGAGCGGCGGTTCAGCCCGCTGGACAAGGCGGGCTGGGAAAGCTCGCACGCTGAAGTCAAAGGTCTGGACTCGCCCAACCGGTACAATATGCGTCGCAGCGGGTTAACGAACGAGGAAATCGAGCGGGTGCGCGGCGGCGGCTGGGATTTGCCGACGTTGCAAGGGGTGGTGGACCAGTTTGTCATTCACTTCGATGTGTGCGGCACGAGTCGGCAGTGTTTCAACATCCTGCAGGACCACCGTGACCTGAGCGTGCATTTCATGCTCGATCTGGATGGGACTATTTACCAGACGCTCGACGTGAAGGAACGGGCCTGGCATGCCACCACTTCGAACAACCGCAGTGTGGGGATCGAGATTGCAAACATGGGGGCTTACGGGGTTGATGAGAAGAACCCGTTCGATGAGTGGTATGCGAAGGGAGCGAACGGCGGGACCCGCATTACCATTCCCGAGCGCTTCGGGGATGGAGGCATCCGGACCAAAGGCTTTGTCGGGCACCCCGCGCGGCCCGAACCGGTGGTGGGGACTGTGCAGGGGCGGGAACTGATTCAATATGATTTCACGCCGGAGCAGTACCGGGCGTTGAGCCACTTGACGGCGGCGTTGTGCAAGGTGTTGCCCAAGATCGACTGCGATTATCCAAAAGACAGCTCCGGCAAACTCATCACTTCGAAGTTGCCAGAGGCCGAGCTAAAGGCCTACGAAGGCGTGCTGGGGCATTTCCACGTCCAGACGGACAAAATTGATCCCGGCCCGGCCTTCCAGTGGGATCACGTTATAGACGACGCGCGGAAGCTGATCCACGGCGGGATGTCGGAGGCCGCGGACGAGACGAGCAAAGGACACATGCGAGCGCGGTGGTAAGGGCTTGGAGCGAAGAGTTTCGCCGGGGTTGACGGGCAGTTTTCGAGCCTTATGGTGGACCCGTTTATGAGCGCACCGAACATCAACAAAATCGCAGAGCACTACGCCGCGATACTCACGGAAATTGGCACCGACCTGTCCGCCGAGGGCCTCCGCGAAACGCCAATGCGGGCCGCCAAGGCGCTGGTGGAAATGACCGAAGGCTCGCGGATGGGCACCGAGCAGCTCACCTAGATGTTCAGGGCCGAGTGCCAGCGGGCCATTTGCCACGACATGGTCATCGTCGAGGGCATTTACGAAGTCGGCCTGTGCGAGCACCACCTGCTGCCGATCCTGATGAGCATCACCATCGCGTACATCCCCGACAAACAGATCCTGGGTCTTTCGAAGCTGGCGCGGATCGCCGATTACTTCGCCCGACGGCTGCAGAACCAGGAGCGGACCGCGCACTTAATCGCGGAGTTCGTGGAGCAAATCGTGGCGCCGCTGGGGACGTCGGTGCTGATTGACGGCACGCACCTGTGCGCGTGCGGGCGCGGGGTGCGGGACACGCACTCGGTCATGAAAGTCAATGTGTTGCACGGGGTGTTCCAGCAGGACCAGAACGCGCGCTCAGAGTTGTTCATGCGCCTCAACCCCAAGTAGCCCCGCGCTGCCCGCAAGGAAGCCCCGCTGCGGCTCAACCGGCGAGCGCCCGCTCGAAATCTCCGACCAGGTCCCCGATATCCTCGATTCCAACCGAGACTCTCACCAACCCATCGCTGATGCCCGCTCGCTGCCGTTCCGTCGGGCTGAGCGTCCGGTGAGAGGTCCGGCTGGGCACGCAAACCAACGTCTCAACTCCACCCAGGCTCAGTGCCGGGGTGACCACACGGAACCCTTCCAGCATCGCATCCACCTGGGCCGGTTGGCGCAGTTCGAACGACAACATTCCTCCGAACCCTCGCATTTGGCGCGCCGCCAGCGTGTGGTCGGGATGGCTTGGCAAACCCGGATAATTTACCCGAGCCACCGCGCCATGAGCCTCCAGGAATTGAGCTAGCCGACCCGCGTTTTCGTTCTGCTGCCGCACCCGCAGCGCGAGCGTTTTCATCCCTCGTTCCAACTGGTAGCACGCGTGGGCATCAAGCATGCCGCCATGGTTGACCGCGTATTCGTTCAGCCTGCTGATGACAGCGCGGGAGGAAACGACTACCCCGGCGTTCACGTCGCTGTGCCCGTTGAGGTATTTCGTTGCGCTGTGGACGACCGCGTCGATCCCGAGTTCGAGCGGGCTCTGGTTGATAGGGGTGGCGAACGTGTTGTCGATGGCGCTCAACACGCCGCGTCCGCGCGCCAGTTTGGCCACAACCTCCAAATCGATGCACCGCAGCGACGGGTTTGAGGGCGACTCGACATAAAGCATCTTGCTGTTCGGTTGAAGCGCATCCTGGACCTCTGCCGGCGTGCGCACGAAGGTCATCTCGATGCCGAATGCCGCGAGCTCCTTCGCGATGAAATGATAGGTTCCGCCATACAGGTCCGCTTGGAACACGGCATGGTCCCCCGGTTTCAGCCAGGCGAACAGCAACGTCGAGATCGCCGCCATGCCCGAACCGAAGACCAAACCCGCCTCGCCTTTCTCCAGGACTGCGACCTTGGCGGCGATGACCTGCTGGTTGGGCACATTGAAGTACCGGGGATAAATGTTTTCGTTGGTGGGGTTGGGATAAGCGTAAGCCGTGGAGGTGAAGACGGGGGTATTGACTCCTCCCGTTGGCCTATCAAGGTAGGTCCCGGCATGAACACACAAAGTGGCTGGTTGCAAGGCTCGGCCCTGGTCTTTCATAAAGATATGACTCGCAGTCTACTGTCGAATCCGGGAAAGCGCGAGCGTTGGTAGCCACCCGCAGGCCTGGCCGGAAGAGACCACAATGCCCACGCAATCAGGGCTTTTTGTGTCTTTTCGTGCCTTTTTGTGGCCATTCGTTTGTTTCCCATGCAACCCCCCACCCGTCGTCACGGGTAGTGTCCTAATTTGAATTCATTTCTTCTTCCTGAAGATGAGAAATATAGCCAAGGCTAGCACCATGCTGATAATTGTGATTTCACCCCAGTTTATTCGCGTCCAAATGATGACGCCATTTAAGCCAAAATTCATTTCTTGTCCTTGGCTTCTGCCACAATCGCCGCTTTAACCGCTGTCTGAGCGTCTGTCACAGGCGGCACTTCCAGAACCGCCACAAACCGCTCATCCTCGTCCTGTGGGCCGTCGAGGTGGCTCCAGGCGTAAGCACGCTTGGCTTTCGGGTGGCCGGTCAAGTCGAACACCTCGACATCGCCCCTCCAAGCGGTCTGGCCCCGAAACACTTCATGCACTGGCACGGTTTCGCGCCAAACCGCGCCGCACTTGTGCAAGTGCTGAATGGCCACTTGCAGGCGGTCAACGTACTCGCGCCTATTGCGCACAGGATGAAACGGATCAGGGGGACTGGCTCTGAATCACAATCGATTCAAGAGTAACGGTTTTGGAGTCAAATGTGTAATAAATTACAAGGAGTTTTCCAGATCCGCGAATGGACGTGTGAAACACGTCGTAATTCGTTTCATCATCCGTAATCTGTTCCCCACAGTGCGCCAAATACGAAAAGAACTGCTCCGCGCCCTCCATGATTTCTTCTGCTTCGCTTTGACTCGGAATTACTTTCTTCAGCTCCGAATCAAATGTCGTTGATCGGCGGACCTTCCGATGATGTGGCTTATACACCTGCTGGCTGTGCCCTTTTACCCAGCTTTTTGGCTAGTTGCTTGCCGTAAGAAATCAGTTTTTGTGAAAGCGGGGGCGTTTCAATGCCCCAAAATTCTTTGGTGTCAAACCGAACTGTTGAATAAGGTATCTTGGTTTTTTCTCCTTGAGCGAATGCCGCCACGTACCCAGCAAAACGATGCGACATTTCAGAAGTCTGAGTCCCATTCATTCCGCGCAGCTTATCAATTACTTCATTTACTATTGCAATGTCCTCTGCTCTAAGTTTTTTCAAATCTGGCGGTCGCAAGGCAATCGGCTTTTTTTGCCGATGCGGCATCCCGACATCCAGAAGCTGATAAGCAAATTCTCCATCGGAGATCATTTTGTCTGTGATCGGAAGCATTCGTTTTGGCGCCGGACCTTCTCTGAGAGCGAAATATTCTTGGCCGGTAATAGATTCTCCTCGCTTTAGATAGGACAGAAAGTCGGCGTAAAAAAGAATTTTGTTAAGCTTCACTGCGCCGAACCAAGTGTCATCAACGCTTTGAGTGCTTACGTAAAGTATAAGTTCCTTTAGTTTATCATCGTTAGGCAAAACGAGTTTCATGCCTTAATCTAGCAACTTGAACCCGCAATGCAACAAATATGTAAGTCATTTAATTATAGGTGTTTGGAATGCGTTATATTTTCAATTCCGATGGCCTTTATTACTCTCCACAGCGTTCGATCAATTCCGCCACCGTCCATTGATTACTCTCGATGCCCGCAGCCTGGGCCGGGGTCATTTTGACCGTGATATGCCGTTTGCAGAAATTGTAATACGCGAAATTGAGAGCGACCGCAGCTCGAAAATTCTCGAATTTCTTGCTGAATGCGTTGGTAAGCCGGGTGAGCCTGCGACAGTGCATCCGCAGGGTATGGTTCTGCTTTTCAACGTGCGAGGTCGAAATGCGTTCGATGTCCGGGCTGCCAAGCACAATCTTCGTTTCGGTCTTCACCACTTCCGCAGGACTGTACCGAGTAGCGGCTACCTTGAAATTACCCAAGTGCGAAACCGAGTAGGTTCTTACCACCTGCCCGAAATCCACTCCATCACAGAAGACTTCGCCAGCGGTCTCCCGATATGCTGCCAATCCATCGGTGGACAGTTGGATACGGTGCGCCAACCTGCTCTCAAGGTCCCTCAGGAAATGCTTGGCGTGAATCACGGTTCGTTGTCCGACCCAAAATGCCGGAATTAGCTTGGTGTCACGGGCCAGCGCAATGAACGTCCACACGTCCCCGATTCCATCCTGCCATTCCCAGGTCTTGGTCTGCTTCCTCTTTTTGCCGACGAATCCCCAAATCTCATCAATCTGAAAATCAGTGCTCTGGATGTTCCGCATCTTCTCATCCTGAATCTTGGCGCACGCCTGCCCCACACGAACGCCAAGCCGCATAACCGTGTCTCGGTGGACGCTTAGCGTGCGCTCAACACTCCGGATGCTGCTGCCCTCGGCCAGCATGGAAATCGCCAGCACTTTCTTTTCAGTCGGAAGGTCATTTGCCATGATGTGAATTTGACAGAAGTCACTAGAACAAGCAAGCACTATTTTTATTTATCTTTGTGCTTGCAACCAAGGACGCATGTGCGAAACTGAGTCATGCTTACAGACGATTCAATTCAATCAATGGGCGGCAAAGCACGTGCTGAGTCCCTAAGCGATGAAGAGCGCGCTGAAATAGCCAAGAAGGCAGCGGAGGCCAGGTGGGGAATGCCGGTCGAAACTCACGCTGGCGAGCTTGATATCGGCGGAATCAAAATCCTGTGCCATGTTCTTAGTGATGGCACGCGGTTGGTTAGTCAAGAAGGCGTGAACCGTGGCCTTGGAAGACGGGGTAGGCCGAAGGCCAAACATGAGGAAAATCGAGGTCTTCAACTTCCGGTGTTCTTACAGGCAAATAACTTGGAACCATTTGTTCCACAAGTGGATATGGATGTCTTCAAACCGATTAGGTTCAAGCGCAGGCTTGGCGGTCCTTACTCTGTTGGGTATCGGGCAGAGGTTTTACCAAAGGCTTGCAATGTGTTTTTAGACGCGAAGGAGGCCGGTGCCTTAGTTGCGTCGCAATTAGCTACAGCCGAGCGGTGCAAAATTCTTTCTCGTGGACTCAGTGAGGTAGGCATTATTGCTCTTGTTGATGAGGCAACTGGCTATCAGGAGGTCAGGGATAGGCTGGCCCTTCAAAAAATCCTAGAGAAGTTTATCAGCAAAGAATTGTTGAAATGGGCTAAACGTTTTCCTGATGATTTTTATAAAGAAATGTTCCGGCTAAAAAGCTGGCAGTGGCAGGGGATGAAGATCAACCGGCCATCGGTTGTTGGCCACTATACCAATGATATCATTTATGACCGCCTTGCGCCGGGTGTGCTTGATGAACTGCGCCAAATAAATCCCCCCGATGAAGCAGGACACAGAAAACACAAACATCACCAGTGGCTTACAAAAGATGTCGGCCATCCAAAACTGAGAGACCATTTGAGCGGCGTATTGGCCCTTATGCGGGCCTCGCAGTCTTGGGATCAGTTCAAACGAATGATTGATCGCGCCTTCCCGAAAATGAACACAACCATGATGCTGCCCTTTTCAGCCGACGAAGACGCCGTGTAAGGGGGAATGGGGGTGGCGGGAAGCTGCTGGCGGCTCTACATCCAACCGGCACCCGGTTCGACGCCGGGCACCCCCAAAACCAGCGTAATCCAAAACACCCCAAAAGCAACACTGTTTTACCGAGGAATTTTGAAAAATCTCACTTTCAAATTAGGACACTACCTCGTCACGTGTCACCAGTACTGGTGACTGGCAGCGGACGGGGGTTCCTTTAGAGTAATGGCGTGTTGACGATGCAAAAACGCATTAATCAGACCGTGTGTGGCTGATGGGCGTAATGTCTGCGGCGCCGCATCGATGACGATTTAGTTGGTTCTCATTGTAGAATGTGCGGAAAGACCGGGTTCAAGCCCGGTCTTTTTGTTTGTAAATAGCGTTTGCGCCAAGTGGGCGCGGGATTCCATTCCCGCGAAAGCCCGAAGTAGGTGGCGAACGACCGGCCACAACACTCGAGGGGTACTTCCTCCTCCGAGCGCTAGGTTCAAACTCCCCTTGGAAGCCTCACCGAAAACTCTGACCCTTCATTTACCTTGCTGGACACCCCCACCTTGCCACCGTGGGCCTGCACAACCGCTTTAACCAGGCTGAGACCCAAGCCTAGTCCACGCTGAGACCGGCTCTTGTCCGCACGATAAAGCCGGGCCCAGATTCTATCCTGCTCTTCCGGCGGCACCCCGATGCCCGTATCATGGAAGATGACGAGAGCCTCGGCCGCCGTACACTGCACCGCTATGGTCACCTGGCCGCCCTCAGGCGTGTATTTAATCGCGTTGTCCAAAAGGTTGGCAAAGACCTGGCGCATGCGGGAGCGGTCCACGAGCGCTTCGCAGCCCGCTGGCAACTCGGTCTTGACGCTGATTTTCTTCTCTTCGGCCACATACTCATAGAGCTCGACCGTTTCACGGACCAGTTGGCAGAGGTCCGCCCGTTCCCGCTGCAGCTTCATCATGCCCGCCTCGGCTTCCGCGATGTCCATCAGGGTATTGAGCATGCTCAGCACGCGCTCGGATTCTTCGACGCAATCGGCTAGCGCCTCGCGAGCCGCCGCCGGTTCGGCTTCTTTTTGCAGCGCGACTTCCGCCGTGCCGCGCAGGCGCGCCAGCGGAGTGCGCAGGTCGTGCGCCACGTTGTCGAGCGATTCGCGCATCGCCCGGATCAGCGCCTGGTTTTTGTCGAGCAAGGCATTGAAGAGTTCGACCAGCTCATCCAGTTCATCGTCGGATTTGCGCACGGGCACACGCGCATCGAGTTCGCCGGTGCGGATGATGGACCGGGCGGTGGCAATGATTTGGCGGATTGGCTGCATGGCGCGGTGTGCGAAAAACGCGCCCGCCACGAATCCCAGCAGTACAGTCGCCCCGCCAGTGAGGAAAAAAGCGCGGCGAATCGGGTTCAAAAGCGCTTCCCGGCTATTTGTCGTGCTGCCCATTTGGAGTGCCCACCCGTTGGGCAGCTCAATCCGGCCGAGCAGGAAATCCCTTTCCGCGTTCTGAGGGATGCGGATGACTTTTTCCTTCAACAGACCACCCCAGCCGGGGACGTCCTTAAACGAGACCCAATCGTCTGGTTCGCTAATGTTCACATGCAGGTTGGCGGAAGCGTTCACAAGGCGCAAAAACATCGTCCTTTGCACGGCGGGAGGCTGGTCGCGTGCCCACTCACGCAGCGCGCCGGGGCCGCCCGCTTCATAGACCGTTGCGGCTTCTTTCAGCCTGGCTTCGAGCACCTCCAAATCCTTTTTCCCGACCGCAGCGGCCAGGAGATAGTAGGCAAGCGCCAGCACCGCCGCGGTGCTCAGGGTGAAAACCAGCGCGTACCACAGGCTCAGCCGGACGCCGATGTTCCGGCTCAGAGGATCAAGCAGGCCGGAGGACATAGCCGACACCCCGGAGCGTATGAATCATCGCTCTGTCCTGGTCCACCTTGCTGCGCAGCCGATGCACCAGCACATCGACGACGTTCGTCTGCGGATCGAAACTGTAGTCGAAAATATGTTCGAGAATCATGGTCTTGGTGACCGGCCGATTGGCATTGCGCATCAGATATTCCAGCAATGCGAACTCGCGTGGTTGGAGCTCGATTGTTTTCCCGGCGCGCTGCGCTTCGCGCGTCAGCAGGTCGAGCGACAGGTCCCCCACCGCGAGCCGCGTCGGCTCCGGCGCCTGGGTGGCGCGGCGGATCAGGGCCTGCACGCGTGCAAGCAGCTCGGAAAACGCGAAGGGCTTCGTTAGGTAATCGTCCCCGCCGGCCTGCAACCCTCGCACCCGGTCGTCCACAGTAGCCTTCGCGCTGAGGATCAACACCGGCGTTCGCGTGCCCCCGGCCCGCAACTGCTGAATCAGACTCAAGCCGTCGAGCTTCGGCAGCATGATATCTACGATGGCGGAATCGTACGCGACCGTCTGGGCGTGCATTAATCCATCGTCGCCGTCACTGGCGTGGTCCACCGCGAAGCCGCTTTGCTTTAGCCCATTAACCACGAACGAGGCGATTTTCTTGTCGTCCTCCACCACCAGGATTCGCATGGTTTCAAACATAAAAGAACAGCCTGAAAGTGGATAGGACGAAAATGGATTGGCGGATTCGTGGATGGTTGGAGTGATTGAGTGGGACAGAGGAGGTACTTGGGCGGTCGCCTGGGATCATTCAAAAATCAAAAACCAAAAATTAAACGGGCTCTCCCGCACCGGAGTGCCATCGGCGCAGGAGAGCCTTTTGCAGCGAGCGGGCAATTCAGCCCGCTTTGCTTTCGTCCACCACCACCCAGTGGCTGTTGCCGTCGCGCCAAACTCGCAGCAATGTGGTTTTATCTTTTACATTCTCGGTCAGGTTCACCGCTTCTTCGGCGCTCTTGACCGGCTTGCGATTGATTTCCTGGATCACGTCGCCGGGCTGGAGGCCTGCTTCCGCCGAGGCCGAGTTGGGATCCACGTCAGTCACCACCACGCCGTTGACGTGGTTCGGCACTTGAAACTGCTGGCGGGCGCCATTGTCCAGGTCGGCCACTCCCACCCCGTTGAGCGTGCCGCTGTCGGCGCTCTTGCCGTTATCGTTCTTGGCGATTTGCTCTGTGCCCGGCAATTCCTTCACCGCGACTTCGAGCGTCTTCGTTGTGCCGTCGCGGAGAATCTTCACTGGAACGGTCTCACCCGGTTTCGCGCGGGCAACTTCGAGCTTCAGGTGACTGCTATCCGTCACTTGTTTGCCGTTAAAGTTGAGGATGATGTCCCCGCTCTTGAGACCCGCCTTCTCGGCTGGACTCTTCGGCGTTACATCGTCCACGAGTGCGCCTTTGGCGTCCTTGAGCCCGAATGCCTTGCCCAGAACCGGAGTGACGTCTCGGATCATAACGCCGAGGTAACCGCGCGTAACGTGGCCGTCCTTGACCAGGTTTTCCATGACATCCCGCGCCAAATTGGTCGGGATTGCAAAACCGATGCCCTGGTTGCCGCCGCTCCGGCTCAAGATGGCGGTGTTAATGCCGATCAAGCGGCCTTCCGCGTCCACCAAAGCGCCGCCGGAATTGCCCGGATTAATCGCCGCGTCGGTTTGGATGAAGTCTTCGTAGTCCAATCCCAGCGTGCTGGCTCGGCCGGTCGCGCTTACGATGCCAGTGGTTACCGTCTGGCCGATCCCGAAAGGATTGCCGACGGCCAGCACCACATCCCCCACCTCCACCTTATCGCTATCGGCCATCGGAACCGCTGGCAAATCCTTGGCGTCGATCTTAATGACCGCCACATCGCTCTTCGGGTCGCGGCCGATGACTCTGGCTGTAAACTCGCGCCCGTCCTGCAGCGCCACTTTCACCTCGTCCGCCCCATCAACGACGTGGTTGTTCGTGAGAATGTAACCGTCCTTCGTGACGACCACGCCCGAGCCGATGCCCTCCTGGCGAGGAGCCTGCAGGCTGCGCCGAGGCATGCGCCCCTGGGGTTGGTCTCCAAAGAACCGTCGTAGCAAGTCGTCCATTTGGCCACCCGGCGGCCCGTTGAACGACATGTTGCGCACTTTCGTGGTTGTAAAGATCTTCACGACTCCCGGCGCCACTTTCTTGACCACGGGCGCGAAGCTCGTGTGGCCGCCGATTTCTCGCGGGATTGGCGTCTGGTCCACGGGCGGAGCGGTGAATTGTTCTGCCTTGGGTTTTTGCGTAAACGCAACGGCGGAACCGGCCAGCACGAGCGCCCCGCCCAGGGCCAGCGCCGTCACTCGATTCCCCAAATGATGGAATATCCGTTTCATAATCTTTGTTCGTCAATTGATTGAGTGTTGATTCTTTTCAAATAATCTCTGAACCAATTGACACCATCGGCATGACAGGAGCCTTTCGGTTGAATTACAGATTTGAAAGGAATGTGACGGGCGAGCAACGGGGCGATGGAGGGTTGGGGTGAGCAAGCAGGTGGTGGTTGAGAGTTGAGGGACCGGCGCCGGTAGTGGGGTAAACCGCTTGAGCGCGCATCGGACTCGGCTCCGGCTTTACCGGGCGCGGGATTCCAATGCCGCGATTTCCTACAGGGCTTGTTCGAGCACTTGCTTCAATTCCTGCGCGGTGAGCTCGATGGGATTCGCTTTCATGCTGCTGGCTTTCGCGGCCTTGGCCACCAGTTCACCGATATCTGCGGGCGTCACTCCATAGGAAGCCAGGCTTGGGATTCGGAAACCGCCGACGAGCTGCCGCACCCACTCCACACCGTCTGCGGCCTGCGCGCTGTCCCGGTCAGTCAGGAGTCGGGCCAATTCGTCATAACGGCGCAAGGTTGGACTGGCAGGGTCGCGTTGGCGCAGGGCGGCGAGGTTTGCTTCCATGACATGCGGCAGGAGTTGGGCGCACACGGCGCCGTGTGGGGCGGGGAACATGCCGCCGATAGGGCCGGCAAAGCCGTGGACAGCGCCCAGACCGGCGTTAGCGAGCGCCAACCCACCGAACAGGCTTGCTACCGCCATATCTTCGCGCGCAGCCGCGTTGGAACCCTCATTGACTGCCAACCGCAGCGAGTATGAGGCGCGGGTGATGCCTTCGCGGCAAATCGCATCGGTAAGCGGGTTGTGGCGGTTGCACACGAACGGTTCGATTAACTGGGTTAGCGCGTCCAACCCGGTGCTGGCGGTCAGCGGCGGCGGCAGTTCGTAGGTTAGTTCGGGGTCGACGAGCGCGACGCGCGGGAGCATGGACGGGCTGCGCAGGCTGACTTTGACCCGATGCGGCGGAGAGGCCAGCACCGCGTTGCGCGTGACTTCGGTGCCGGTCCCGGCAGTGGTTGGGATGGCGATGAATGGAGCCGGCGGCAGGGCCAGCGGTTTTCCCTGGCCGATGACTTCGAGGTAATCCAGCAGCTCACCCCCGTTGGTGAGCATCGCCGCGATGGCCTTGCCGGCATCCAGTGCGCTGCCGCCGCCGAAACTGACGACCAGGTCACAGCGCTCGGTCTTCGCCTGCGCAACTCCCGCTTCAACGGTGCGCACTTCCGGCTCGCCAGGGACAGGAAAAGTGACGGTAGTGACGCCGCTATCGGCGAGCAAGGAGGTTACTCTCTTTGAGCGCTCCGGATGCCGGCCGGTCACCACCAAGGCGCGCCTGCCCAAAACCTTTGCAACCGAGCCTAACTCCCGGACCCGACCCGGCCCGAGGATAATTCGCGTCGCAGTGGCGAACTCAAAATTCATCGGGGAAAATATTGCCGAATTTCACACTGGAACGCGGCTCAGCCATCATCGGCGCGACGGTGTCTCGCCAGGTCTGGTAATGGCGGGTTTCTTTATGCGCGGCCGGCGCTTCCGGTGTGCGATAACCCTCAACTAGGACGAATTTCGTTAGGTCATGCTGCTGTTGGACCACATCAAACCGCGCGATACCCGGCTCCTTTAAGCTCTCTCGTGCGTTGGCAATGCAGGCCCGCTTGAATGCCTCGACTGACTCGGGCTTCACATGGACGTGAACATGAACGATGAGCATGGGGAACGCGTAGCCCCTCTTCTGGACGAAAGCAAGGTTGTTTGGATCGTTGAAACCTTAAAACGGGTGGATTCTCGCAGATCGCGGGTTCACTCCGTTTTAACCTCTTAACGCTTCAACGCTTCGACGTCTCAACCTTTTAACGTTTGAGCAATCCCGCCTTCACAAACGGTTCCAGGTACGCGCCGTACCCCGCCTTCTCCATCTCCGCCACCGGAATGAACCGTAGAGACGCGGAGTTGATGCAATAACGCAAGTGTGTCGGTCCGGGGCCATCGTCGAACAGGTGGCCTAAGTGCGAATCGGCGGTCTTGGAGCGGACCTCCGTCCGGTCCATGCCGAACGTGTGATCCGCATGCTCCACCACTTTGCTCTCCGCCAACGGCTTGCCGAAGCTCGGCCAGCCGCACCCCGAATCGAACTTGTCGAGCGAGCTGAATAGCGGCTCGCCCGAGACAACATCAACATAGATCCCCGGCTTCTTGTTGTCCCAGAACTCATTATGGAACGCAGGCTCGGTCGCGGCGTGTTGTGTTACCTGGAACTGCGTTGGAGTAAGCTTCTTCCTCAGTTCCTCTGCCGGGGGTTTTTGAAAGTTATCCATAGAAGCATTCGTGAAGGACCCACCTGCGATGACCCGGTTGGTCGAAGCAGTCTGCGAATCGGCACGCGAGCAGCCGCCGAGCACTACCGCCAACGCCGCCCCCGCGGCCGCGCCGACAATACACAGGTCACGTTTCATGTACCAAAGTAGCACACCATGATAGTCTGTCGAAGAAGCGGGTAAATCCTTACTCCCCAGCTTCGAGCCCGGCGAGCCGGGTAGCTTCCCGTTCCCATTCGGGGGTCAGTTTCGCCAATCGCTCCTGCAGTCCGAGCAATTCCCGGTTGACCTCAACGGGGCGGCCTGGCGTCTCGTAAGTCTCGGGCTTTTCCAGATCAGCGATTAGCTCCGCCTGGCGCGCCTCCAACTCGTGAATCTCCGTTTCCAGCTCTTGAACGGTTTTCTGCTGTGTCTTGCGCTCGCGCGAGCGCGCCTGGCGCTCTTCTGCATCGAGGCGTTTCTGTTCTTTGCGGCTGGGTCCGTCTCCGGGAGGCCGAGTGTCCCCGCGAGCCGTCCTGCCGCCGGAACCGTGGGCTCGCGGGGACGCTCGCCCTACCGACGCTGCAGCCATGCCTGCCGAGGTCAGACCGGCGCGCTCCGATTCCGCTTTGGTCTTGTCGAGATAGTACTGATACCCGCCGGGGTAATGCGTCAAGTGACCGGCATTTACATGCACAACGTGATTTGCAAGCGCTCGGATGAAATAGACGTCGTGGCTGATGAGGATCAGTGTGCCCTTGAACTGGTCGAGCGCGTACGCCAGCGCATCAATGCTCGACATGTCCAGGTGGGTCGTCGGTTCGTCCATCAACAGGAGGTTGGGCGGGTCGAGCAGCAATTTCACCAGCGCCAGCCGGCTCTTTTCGCCGCCGCTGAGCACATTGACGTGCTTGAAGACATCGTCTCCTCTGAAAAGAAAGCAGCCCAGCAGTGTCCGGATGAACTGCTCGGTGACCCGTTGCGGCGTGTCGAACGCTTCCTCGAGCACCGTTCGGTCCGGATGCAGCATATCCACGCGGTACTGCGAATAGTAGCCGGATTTGACATTGTGACCTAGAATCCGCTCGCCGCTTTGGGGCGTCAGCACGCCGGCAAGGATTTTCAGCAGTGTCGATTTGCCCGCGCCGTTGGGACCCACCAGCACGATGCGCTGGCCGCGCTCGGCGTGGAAATCCATCCCCCGGTAAACAACATTCTCGCCATAGGCATGGTGGATCCCGGCGAGCTTGATGACGCGCTGTCCGCTCCGATGCGGTTGCGGAAACTGAAAACCAATTTCGCGCTGGTCGTTCACCGGCGCTTCGATTTTGTCCATGCGCTCGATCTGCTTGAGCTTGCTCTGGGCCTGGCTGGCCTTGGTATTTTTGGCGCGGAACCGGTTGACGAATTCCATCAGCCGTCCGATCTCGCGTTCCTGGTGTTTGAACGCCGCCAGGAGCTGCTGCTCGTGCGCCTCCCGCTGGACGAGGTAATCGTCATAGGTGCCGCGGTAACGGAGCAGCCGGCTCTGGCGAATCTCAACGATGCTGCCGACGATTTGATTTAGGAATTCACGGTCGTGCGAGATCACGAGGATCGCGCCTGGATAGTTCTTGAGATATTGTTGAAACCACAGCAGCGCCTCCAGATCGAGGTGGTTGGTCGGCTCGTCCAGCAGCAACAAATCAGGCTCCTGCGTCAACAGCCGGGCCAGGTGCGCGCGCATGACCCAGCCGCCGCTCATCTCGCGGGCCGGCCGGTCGAAATCCTTCTCACGGAATCCCAGCCCCGCCAGGATTTGCTTTGCCTTGGCTTCAAGCCGATAGCCGCCCAGCTCATCGAACCGCTGATGCACGTCATCGTGGATTTCCTCCGGGTGAAGCGTTTCGACCGGGTGGTCGGCCTCCCAGGCCTTGAGGATGCGACGCAGTTTCGTGTACTCCGGCCGGATGGCGGTGGCCAGCTCGACTACCGTTTCATCCCCCGCCGGCGCGTTCTCCTGTGGCAAGTAGCCGAACGACAGACCGCGTTCGAGCATCACCTTGCCCTCATCTGGGACTTCCGCTCCAAGGATGATGGAAAAGAGCGTGGTCTTACCTGCGCCGTTCGGCCCGACCAGCCCGATGCGGTCCTCGCGGTTTACCTGCAAGGTCGCCTCGGCGAACAGATCCCGGTCACCGTACGACTTGCGAATGCCGGATAACGTAAGCATGTGGAAAAAGGACCCTCACGTCCCCGCCCGCAGCGGATACTTGGGCTTCCTCACCTCAACAGGTGGGTTTTTCTTCAGCGCCTTCAGGACCTCGTCGATGGCCCGCTCGAGTTGCGGGTCGCCGCCCTTGGCCATTAGCGACGGGTCGTCCACCACCTCGATGTCCGGATCGACTCCGTGGCCTTCGATTATCCACTCGCCTTTGGTATTGTAGATGCCGAATGTCGGCACGGTCACCCCCCCGCCGTCAATCAGTGGGGGAGCTCCGGTGATGCCGATCAGCCCGCCCCAGGTGCGGGTGCCGATCAGCGGCCCCAGGCCGGCCTTCTTGAAATAGAACGGGAAACAATCGCCGCCAGAACCGCTCCATCCGTTGATGAGCATCGCCTTCGGACCCGAGTTCGCGACCTCAGGCCACGACCAGTCCTCGCCGTCGCGCACTGCCCAATAATTCAGCGTCTTGCGACCCAGCAATTCGACAAACCGGTCGGGAATCTGGCCGCCGCTGTTGAAACGCTCGTCGATGATCAACCCTGCTTTGTCGAATTGAGCGCGGAACTGGCGCACCAGTTCCGACTGCCCATGCCGGCCCGTATCGGGCACATAAACGTAACCGATTTTGCCGTCGGTGGCATCCTCGACTTTCTTCCGGTTCTTCTCGATCCACGCCAGATGGCGCAGGCGGGCTTCGCTCGCCAGCGTTTGCACCAGCACCTCGCGCGAGCCGTCGAGCTTCGGTTGGCTGTTCACGGCCAGAAACACCGGCTTGTCGGCCAGGCCCTGGAATGCCGCATACGGCTCCTGCTCGTGGTCCAGCGGCAATCCGTTCACCGCCAGCAAGTAGTCCCCTTCCTTCACCTCGACACCCGGTTGCTCAAGCGGCGAGCGCGCCTCCGCGTCCCAAGCCGCGCCCCGGATGATGCTCTTGATGCGGTAAGCGCCGTTTTCGAACGAAAAATCGACACCAAGGTAGCCCACGCCTTGCTGCTTGCCGGTTTCCACGTCGCCGCCGCTGCGGTAAGTGTGCGATGCGTTCAACTCAGCAATCAGTTCGCCGATGACATAATTGACGTCCCAGCGCGTGACGGCGTCTTTGAGCAAAGCGTCGTAGCGCTCGCGCATGGCTTGCCAGTTCACACCGTGCATATGCGGATCGTAAAAATAGTCTCGCTCGAACCGCCACGTGTCCGTGAACAATTGCTCCCATTCCGCCTCCGGGTCGATGACGGTCTCCAGCGAATTAATGGGCAGCTTTTTGTCGAACTTCTGGCCGTCCTTCGGCTCGATGATGGCGTAGTCAGCCTTGCGCCGGACGAGCATTTTTTCGCCCTTAACCGCGAGGAGGGAGTCATCCACGTCTTCCAGGATGGTCTTGTCCTCGCGCTTCTCCAGGTCGTAGTAAAGCAGTGTACCTTTCTCATCGGCGGAGCCGGCTTGTGGCAGGCGGCGGTAAATGAGCTTGCCGCTGACGCTAGCGAGGTCATCGAAATAGCCGGGCTTCGGCGGCAGCACCACGGCGCGGCTCTCGAAGCCCGCCAGGTCGATCTCGACAGGTTTAGCCGGTTTCTCCTCTTTCTTTTCTTCTTTTTCGTCAGGTTGCTTGTCCTTGTCTTTGTCAGTATCTTCAGCCTTCGCCTCCTCCTTGTTGTCCTTCTTCTGGTCCAGCTTGGGCTCGTCCTTCTTGGGACCCTGGTCCTTGGGCTTCTTGGCGTCTTTCCCCTTGTCCTTGTCCTTGTCCTTGTCCGTTTTGTCCTTCTTTTCGCCTTCATCGTCATTGCGAGGGGCCAAAGGGGATGCGACATCTTTGCGCAACGACACAGCCACGAGTTGGTAAGTGTTTGGGTAAATCCACGTGCCGTCCAAATCGCCGTATACCGGCGAAAAGTCCCGGCCCGAAACATAGAACAAGTACTTGCCGTCCACATCGAACACTGGCCGGTCATCATCGTAATAGCCGCTGGTGACGACTTGCGATTTGGCTTCCTTCGTGTCGTAGAGGGCAATCGCGGTGTGCCGATTATTGAGATCCTGCGGGAAAGCGAGCCAGCGGCTGTCTTTGGACCAACTAAATCGGATCTTGTTGAGGCCATCCTGGTAAAGCCACAGTTCCTTCCCAATCTCTTTGGTTTCCTTCTTATCGAGGTCGTGCAGGTGAATGCGCATCGCCTGGTCGATGAATACAATCTTTTTGCTGTCGGGCGACCAGAAGGGGCGATACCGGAAGCCCCGCCCCAGTTTGGTGAGAACCTGCTCTTCGCCCGAGCCGTCGGCCAGCCGGAGGGTTAACTCATATTCCCCGGAGCGGTCGCTGAAGTAGGCGATGGTCTTGCCATCCGGCGACCAGGCCGGATAGCGCTCGGCAATGCCGGAACTGCGCGTTAGGTTGCGGACCACGCCATGTTCGGCCGGTACGGTGAACACCTCCCCGCGCGCTTCGAACACCGCCCGTTTCCCCGAAGGTGAAATGTCCGGTTCGCGCGCCGAGCGTGAGACGTCCTCTAATCTCGGCTTGAGGGTCGCCCGGTCGGTCAGCACCTGGATGTGAACCTCGGAGTATTTCTCCGTAGCTAGGCTTAGCAGGTACAGACGACCGGCATTTTCGAAGACGATGTCGTCCGGACCAATGTTCGGGAAATGCACGTCGAAATCTTCAAAGGTGGTGATCTGCCTGAACTTGTCCTTCTTCGTGTCGTAAGCCCAAATGTTCGCCCGCTTGTTTTTGTCGCGGTCGGAAAGGAAGTAGAGCATCGCGCCGTGCCACATCGGCTGGGAATTGGCAGCATCGTTGCCGGTGATGTTTTTGGCCGCATAGGTTTCGAGGTTGAAGAGCCAGATGGCCGGGTTCATGCCGCCGCGGTAGCGCTTCCAGGTCCGGAAATCGACCGAGATCGGGATATACGCGAGGGTCTTGCCGTCGGGTGAGATCGACCCAAACTCGCCATAGGGCACCGGCAACTGTTCGGGCAGGCCGCCATTGGCGGAGATTCTAAGCAACTTGTTGAACCGGTCCTTTTCGCTCGTGCGCGAGCTTGCGAACAGAAGCGATTTGCCATCCGGATACCATTCCAGCATGCGGTCGGGGTCGCCGTGGAATGTCAACCGTTTGGGCAGGCCGCCAGAGGCCGGCACGACGTAAATATCCATGTTGCCATCATAGTTGCCGCTGAAGGCGAGCTGCGAGCCATCGGGCGAGAAGCGGGGAAAACTTTCCTCGCCTTTGGGCGAGCTGAGCCGCATCGCTATGCCACCGCTCTTGGGCGCCACCCAAATGTCGCCCGCGTACACGAACGCAATTTGCGTTTGCGAAACATCCGGGTAGCGCAGCATGCGCGCATCAACCCCGCCGGCAGACGGCGCGTTGGTTTGCGTCGCCGCCAGGGCGGAACAGCCTGCGAAGGCCGAAAACAGGGCTGGAAGGACAACTAACGAGAAGAAATGACGTTTCATGTTACTGTGAGGCCGCATATTAAGGGGAAGCCTCGCGGGGGAAAGCCATTTATCGCAAGCCCGCACGGGAACCCAAGTTTTGACCGCGGATTTCACGGATTTCGCCGATGGGCAAACAGCTAGCTGCGTGCTCCGCAATCAGCGGGTGAACCTCCTCGGTTGCGGGCGCAGCCGCGCTGTGCTCCTTGCGCCGTCGGGCGGCAAACTGATAACCTCTCAGCCATAACTTATGAGAGCGTTCCTGCTGTTTGTCGGCACCAGCCTTTCGGTGTCGGTTTTTAACCTATGCGCCGCTGACCTCGTTCATGCGAAAGACGGCTCCGGTGTTTATGGGTACAAAGACACGCCCAGGCTGCCGTGGTGCCAGTGGCTGGTGCATGACCCTGACCGCCCCAACCCAAAGAAAGTCGATCCCGGCCCAGTCAGTCCGCCTGCACCTGTGCCGGCGGATGCCATTGTCCTGTTCGATGGCAAGGACGCCTCGAAATGGGAGGCGCTTGGGGACTGGACAGTGGCCGACGGATGCCTGGTGTCCGGCAACAGCCATTTTGCCACCAGGGAGAGTTTCGGGAATATCCAACTGCATCTGGAATGGATGGGACCCACGAATTTCGACGGCCCTTGGTACAACCGCGGCAACAACGGCGTGATGCTGATGGGACTTTTCGAGATCCAGATTTTCGACTCGTTCAACGAGAAGATTTATCCTGACGGCGCATGCGGCGCGATTTATGGGCAGACGCCCCCTTACGTTAATGTGACGCGGCCGCCCGGGCAGTGGCAGAGTTACGATATTGTCTTTGTCGCACCGAAGTTCGATGGCGACGAGTTGGTAGCCCCGGCACGAGTGACCGTTTTCCATAACGGCGTGCTCGTGTTGCTCAACGAGGAGGTCCACGGCGAAACGGGCCACCGCATCCTGCCGGAATACACACATAAGGTCAGCCAGGGACCGTTGGCGTTAGGCGGGCACGGATGCCCGGTGCGGTTCCGGAAGTTATGGGTGAGGAAGCTGAGCTAGCAAGCTCACTGCCTCGCCATCGGCGCACGCGGGCGGGGACGAGGTTTGCGCACGCGTTCACCATCGGTCTGGAAGCGAGAGCCGAGGCGCGCCGCCTTCGCGCGCGAGTGCGTGTAGACTGGGCTGTCCAGCCGGCTTGAGGGTCTGCCTGATTTGATTTCCTCGACCAGGTCCGCCACACTGCCCAGCACGCGGGTGGGTTGATATACATAGTCGGCAACGTCTTCGACTCCGGTCGAGCCGGTGAGTACCAGATACGCTTGGAGGCCGGCTTCGATGGCGCCGCGAATGTCGGTTTCCATGGTGTCGCCGATGACGATGGTTTGTTCCGGTTCCGGGCCGCCGGCCATCTCGGCGAGTTTGCGGCCGGCTCGGTGGAACATATAACCGTTTGGCTTGCCGAGATAATACGCGCGGCGTCCGGTGCTGGCCTCGAGGAACGCGGCAGTGGCCCCGGCGCCCGGCCGCGTGTCTTCACTGGAAACAGGACACCAGTTATCCGGATTGGTGGCCAGCAACCGCGCGCCGTGCTCGATGCAGGTGTGGGCCTTGGCGAGCTTTTCCAGCGAGGCGGCGCCCTCGCCGACCACGACGTAACTGGGGTGCATGGCGTCATTGGCGATCTTGTGCTCATGCAGCGCAGTTAACAGGCCCCCTTCGCCAATAACGAAAACCGTGCAAGCCGGATGGGTCTCGCTGAGGAAATCCGCCGTGTTCAACGCGGACGTGTAAAAATGTCGGGGCGAAAGGCCCGCGATTCCGAGGTGTCCCAGGCGCACTGAAAGGTCCTCCGGTGTTGGCGCGGAATTGTTGGTGAGGAAAATAAACGGTGCACCCGTGGCGATCAGCGACTCGACAAAATCCCTTGCGCCGGGAACCAAATGGTTTTCCCGGTAAATCACGCCATCCATGTCTATCAGATATCCTGTCTTCATTGCGCGAAGCGGGACCGGCGGCCAGGCAACCCGGCGGCAATCCGCGTTGCCGGAAACGCTTCGCGACCGAACACAGCAGGAGTCTTGCCCGTGAAAGTTTGGCGCAGAATCAGCCTAAACGCTCAGGTTTCCCACAAATGCGAAATCGGGATGTGCACAGTGTGCGCAAAGTTCCACAGGCGGCAGACCCGACTCTTCCTCGGCCGCATCTTCTCCCAGCGTTAAGTTTTTTACCCACAGGTTTCAGGATAGCCGAAAAGAAATCCGTGTTATCCGTGTACTCCGCCGTCAAGACCTCCTCGTGCGGGGCTTGGACTTAAATTGAAAGCTCGGTTTTCTGTTATCTGCTGTCTGACTTCGGCGGCTAAGGCAAAGCCACTGCGCGGTAAAAGCGGCGCGCCAAGCCCGCACTCACCTGATCTGTAAAATCGAACGTGCCTGAATTGGATGTGCTGTTGGTAAGGATTGGCGTCCAGGCCGCGAGGTCGCTCGTCGTCTGAAGGACGAACGACCGGTTCGGGTTGCCCAGGACGCGGAGCTGAAGCGAGCCGTCGGGTGCCGTTGCTAGCGCGCGGAGTTGAATCGACTCCCGCAGCGCGTTGGCCACGTTCAGCCGTCCACCAGTGGCGCACTTGCCCGCTAGCGAGGGGAGGGGATCGGTCGCATTCAGGAGTCGCGCAATAATTTGCTGATAAGTGTCGGCAGGGAACTTCTCGAGCAACAGCGCCAGCGCCCCGGTAACATACGGCGCGGCAAACGAGCTCCCCGAGCCGGCTAGATAGAAGCTGTCCGTCGCCGCGAACGTGGAATAGATCTGGTCGCCCGGTGCTGCCAACTGGACGCTGGAAAGGCCGTAATTGGATGGGATCGCCAGGGTATCGTTGCGCATGGTGTAGGCGACCGTAACGACGTTATCGAGATGGTAACCCGCAGGGTAGTTCGGGTTGAGATCCAAATCGTTCGTGCTGTTACCGGCGGCGGCAACCACAATGATGCCCGCTGTTCGCAGGCTCCAAAGCGCGTTGGATAGGGCGAATGAATTGGTTGCGAAACCCCAGCTCGCGTTAACAAGGCGGGCGTTGTTGGCGAGGGCGTAATCCAAGCCGGCCACGGCGGAGGAAATGGTGCCCGCACCGAAGCTATCAAAGCTTTTGCAGGCCATGATTTGCACATGCCAGGCGACCCCCACGACTCCAACCGCGTTGCTCCCGACCGCTCCCAGCACGCCCGCGACCATGGTTCCGTGCCCGCCGTTGATGTCGTTAGGATCGGTAGTTCCTGCCAGGACATTGGTGCCGTGGCTTCCGTCGAGCGGGCTCACCCACATATTGGCGGTGAGATCTTGGTGGGTGTAACGAACGCCGGTATCCACCACTGCTACCACAGTATTGCTCGCAGAGTTTTGCACATCCCAGCCTTCCGGAGCGTGGATCGCGTTCAGCCCCCAGAGCGTTCCATCCAGGTACTTCGGGTCATTCGGGACGGTCGATGCCGCATGGACCTCATAATCCGGCTCAGCAAACGCCACCAAGCCGCTCCGCTGGTATCTCGCGATTGCATCCGAAACTGTTTCATTGAGCGGGACCGCCACGAGCTGCAGCCCTCCTAAGTTCGCAAATCGATGCAGAACTTTGCTGGCGTGTGCCGAATGGAACGCCGCAAGGGCCTCGGGTTGTACGCCGGACTTCGGTTGGACGAGGATGGCGTCCTGACGATAGGGCGCGGAAGCAACAGCCGCCAGCGTGAACAGCAGAAAGCTGAGCGGCAACCCGCTTCGCCCGCCGCCGCAGAGCCGGCCTTTTTTCGCTGGCAGTTCGAATTGAGCGACCCGGTCCTTCATCGCGGCCATTTGAAGGCCGGACAGCGTGAATGTCAACGAAAGAAGGGGCGAAACTGCTACCGCTCGCTTGGCTTTACCGGCGAACGCACTGGTGCCGCCGGGGACATCGACGCGAAGGCTGACGACCGATCCCTACCTTATTAATCGGCCGCTGGTTGAGGACAACCAGCCCTACCCCCAGGCTGTGTTATCGGAGGTCCCGTTCGCTTTGCCCAACTCAAGGGCGCGCCAGAAATACCAGGCGGCGGTCGTCCGGTGCGGCTTCCACCGCTGGCCAAACGTGCTCAATTCCTTCGGCGTGGGCAACTCCTTCCGACCGTAGGCGAGCGCAAAACCTTTCCGGACGCCGTAATCCGAGGCCGGCAGCACATCGGGCCGGCCCAGCGTGAAGATGAGCAACATTTCAACTGTCCAGGGGCCAACGCCCCGCACGGTCGTGAGGCGTTCGACGATTTCTTCGTCGTCCATGTGGGAGAGCGCCCGCGAGGTCGGCACGACGCCGGCGATGGTTTTGGCGGCGAGGTCCTTCAAGGCGGCGGTTTTGGCTCGCGACAACCCTGCGGCCCGGAGGCGTTCGTCGGGTGTGCCTAGCAAATCCTCCGGCGTGGGAAATCGGCGGTGCGGGTAGAGCGCTTTGACCCGCCCCAGGATCGTGGCGGCGGCGGTCCCGTTGAGCTGCTGATAGGTAACGGATTGGACGAGCGCTTCAAAAGGACTTCGCCGGGCCCTGGTCTTGAGCCGGCACGGGCCGACTTTCCGAATCAGGCGCGCGAGGGTTTTGTCCACGCTCGTCAGATGTTCGAGTGCGTCCTTAGTCATAGGGGGGAGGGGCGTTGACGCAGTCAATGCAGCGTCTTCACATTCTCGGCGCGCTGGATCAGCCAATCGCCTTCAACTTTCTTAAAGCCAACTTTTAACTCCTCGACCTGGGGGACACTGTCGCCGGGAAGGTTGGCTTTCGCCGTGAGGCGGGCGGTTGCCGATTCGGCATCGGGAGCGACAGTCACGTTGACATCCAGGAATTCCACCGTAAGACCGCCGAGCATGGAGCGTGCGCCCAATGCCTTTTCCTGCACCTCAGCTCGCCCGCTGATGGTCTGGGAGAAACGTCCGGGGACATCGATCGTGAGCTCCGCGTCGCTTGTGAAGAAGCTGGCCAGTTTTTGGGCGTTGGCCAGTTTTCGCAAATTGGCTTCATCAGCGGGAACGCAGGCCGTGCGGGCCAGTTCGGCAAGTTCCTTTCGAATGATATGTTCCGGGCTCGGATGCAGGAGTCGCCAGCCCCAGACTCCCAGGGCCACAAGCGCGGCCAGTAGCAGCAGGCGGAGAACCCTGCCGCTCATAAGAGAAGTTTCCCGACGATGCGGCTCCGCTCGGCCCGCCCTTGCTCATGGTCGTAAAAGTCCATCGTGCGATTGTCTCCGACCACGTAGTATTCATTGGGCCCGACCACTTCCGGCTCATGTTCCCAGTAGCAGGGGCCTTTGACATAGGGTTCCTCAAGAACCTGGCCGTTAATGACTGCCTGGCCATTGTGGAAGGCGATCGTCTCTCCCGGGAGAGCGATGATGCGTTTAAGGTACATCAGGTGCTCGCCCGCCAACCGAATTGATACGATATCGCCTCGCCGAGGTGGATGAAACAGGTAAGCCTGCCGGTTGACCAGATGCACCCCTTTCTCCTTCAGGGTTGGCAGCATGCTGATCCCTTCCACTTGAATGCGCAGCAGCACAAACTTGCCCGCGATTAAGAGCAGCACCACCCAAATGGCGAGGCGCAGCGCAGTGATCTTCGGATTGCGTCCAATCACCACGCGCTGCAGCAGGCTTGGGGGTGGAGCAACTTCGCCTTCAGTTCCCATAACGCGCACTGTTAGAAACCTACCCGCTCACAATAGTTTCGGCCGGTTCGGAAAGCCAGCCGCAACACACAGATTTTCGACTTGCGGTACCGGCGTGGGCACTACAGGAACCTCGGCCCGAATATCTCATACTCGAGCGTCATGCTCTCCTCCTTGGCCGGGCGTTTATCTTTGGGCTTTAAACAGCGGGAGCAGCCTCTTGCAATAGAACGGCTCCCTGCGCGCACCGGAAGATGTAGTTTACTTTGAGATAACTGCCTCCGAACTCAAGCAGTTCGGGAATGGTCACCGGTTTGCCGGTGTTGGGATTTTGGAATTCGTAATTACCCCATTGAACGGCTATGCCAGTGGGAACGCTTCCGGCGCAGTCCCGGATGAGGGGTAGCAACGGCTCATTTGTGTCGGTTTATAGGGTAGGAGATCCGGGCCGCCCCCCCACATTCAGTTCCCTCGCCCGGCGGTAAACGGTGTGCAGGTAGGATCGGTCATTGGCAGGAAGCCATTCTCCGGGCATGAAGTTGGCGCAGTGCATGGCCACCGAATTTTGAAACGCGCGTTTCAACACCATCATGTTCGTTGGAATGGCGTCGCGATAAGACTCCGGGGCGAACCCTTTGGGAAACAACCGACCGCTCGCTCCAAACTCAGCCGCCGTTTCGGGCAGGTTGATTCCCTCGATCCGTCCGTCGAATTCCTTGCCGAGCGCGAAAAGAAGCTTATAGAATCTATCCTGTACGGCGGGGTCCCAGCGCCTGGCAACCCAACCTTCTGGAACCGCATGTTGTTCGTCGTTGCCTTCGATGCGGTATTGCCGATCGGCTCCCCCATGATAGCGCTCCTCTTTGGTCAGATAGCGCGGGACGTTAACCATGGCGGGATCAAAGGAAGAATCCTGCAGTTGGATAAAAAGCCGCTTGCCCTTCTCCTTCAGAATCCTCAGATCGTGCTGAACGGCGCTGAAGTCATAGGCGCCCTTCTCGGGCTCCAGTTCGCGACAGGAATATTTTAACTGGGCCCCCTCCAATGCCTTTGTCTCAATGAACACGGAGTCGGATATTCGCCCCCTGTCCCGGTTCAAGAATACGTAATGATGCACGGTTTCGGCACCACCACCACAACAGCAGGTCCACAGCAGAAGGATGCACCAGTTGGATGGTGAAACGAGATTCATCACGCCACTTAACCTTTGAATGCAGTCTCTTTTCTGAAACCAAGTTTGGGTTGGAGAGTGACGATGGTCGAGCGAATTAACCTTCAAGGGCGCAATTCACTGCTGGAGTGTTCGTCAGGTGGGAGTTCGAGCGCAGCGGGCAACTGGTCGAAGAGTTCGGCCGCACTTTTGAGCGGGGTAAGGGAGCCTTCCTCGCCGAAATCGAGCAGGGCATCGAGGCCGAAGCAGGCGGCGCCCACGGATTGGAGCAAGTCGCGTCCGGCCGCGGTCTGGAATTGGGTGGTGGGCGAAAGGAGGATGAAGGGCTCGTTGAGCCGGGCGAGCAAGGCGGTAAGGACGTGGAGGAATTCGCCCGCGCTGGACTGAACGGTGAGGAGGACCGAAAGAGTTTGGAACGGGCCGATTTGAAAGGTGTTGTAGCGGCCGGGCCGAGTGAGCTTGTACTGGAGGCGGAGGGCAGCGCAAAGAGCTCGGGCAAGTTTGGGCCGGTTGAGCACGAGCGGGATGATGTCATCGGGCAAGAGGCCGAAGGGGGAGCAGGCGCCGCAGCGGCAGACGCCGAGCATGGAGCCGTCGGCTTGGCGGACGACTTCGTGGAAGCAACGGCAGCCGTCAATGCAGGGGACGAACTTCACCGGGGATTCGGGGACGGGTTTGAGGAAAGCGGTTTTGAAAGCCGGGTAATGGCGCTCGAGGTTGTCACGCCAGATTGGCCAGACAGCTATAGGACCAGGGAGCGATTCGAGGAAGGACCACGGGGCCGGCTGTTCCTTGAGAATTAGGGGTTGTTGGTGAACTGAGTTTATGGTCATGGCGTGCGGGCCATGGCCCGCATTTTTGTGATGGCATAAGCTGTGCCAATGTTGGGAGGGCGAAAGAGGGCCGCGCCGCTCGGTTGGGTGATAGGATATTGGCCGGAAAACCAGCAGAAACGGGAAGATTTTCGACTTGTGATACTTTGGTTCGCGCTGTAGGAGGAACCATGCCGATTCATCTCGCACCCATCACGCGGCGGCAGTTCCTGGCGCGGTCGATCACAGCCGGCGCCGGCCTGGCGCTCAGCCGCAGCCTGTTTGCTGGCTCGAAACCCACCGACGAGAGTTCCTGGGCCTTGCTGGCTGACACTCATCTGGCCGCGAACCGCGGGTTGGTGGAGCGCGGCATCAACATGACCGACCATTTCACGACGGTCTCCCGCGAGTTGCTCGACCTGGCCAAAAACCCGGCGGGCGTGTTCATCACCGGCGATTGCGCTTTCAATAACGGCGAAACGGGCGACTACGCGGCTCTGGCCGACCTGCTCAAGCCCATTCGCGGCTGGCAAATGCACGTCCACCTGGCCCTTGGCAACCATGACAATCGCGAGCGATTCTGGGATGCCTTTGAGGAGGAGAAAGCCGCGAAGCGACCACTCAAGGACCGCCAGGTGGCTCTGTTGCGCACTCCGCGGGTGAACTGGTTTCTGCTGGATTCACTGGAGCAGACGCGCTCGACTCCCGGTCTGCTGGGCCGGGAACAACTGGATTGGCTGGCCAAGGCACTCGATGCAAACCCGAAAAAGCCGGCGTTGGTACTCATTCATCACAATCCAGGGGTAGATGGGGGCAACCTGGGATTGAAGGACACGCTGCTGCTGTTCGAAGTCATTCGGCCGCGAAAGCAGGTGAAGGCGTATATCTACGGCCATACGCACAATTGGAATGTCGAGCAGGATTCGAGCGGCATCCATCTGATCAATTTGCCCCCGGTGGCCTATGTGTTCCAGCCGGGCGAACCTTCAGGTTGGGTGCATGCGCGGATGAAGGATGGCGGCATGCGGCTTGAGTTGCGGTGCGTGGACCCCGCTCACAAAGCCCACGGGCAGGTCGTGAACCTGGAGTGGAGGGCGTAATCCGCTCGTCATGCGACTGATCGGCCATTTGGCGAACGAATCGACGGCCCGCACGTTTGGCGATTATCTGTTCGTTCAGGGGATCCAAAATCGGATCGAACACCAACCTGAAGACGGCTGGGGGATCTGGGTAAACGAAGAGGATCAGCTTGAGAGCGCGGCCCGGCTGCTGGCGGACTTCCAGGCCAATCCCGCCGACCCAAAATATCAAGCGCAGGCCAAAAACGCCGCCAGCCTCCGCGCCGAACAGGAAAAGGGTGAAGAGGCCTGGCGCAAAAGACTGCGCGACCGCCGGCATCTGTTCCGGCCACTGGCAGGATATGGTTTCGGGCCGCTAACGCTGGTTTTGATTGTCATCAGCGTTGCAGTGTTTTTCCTGTCCAGCTTTGGCCGGGATTTGGACCGGGTCATGAACTTGTTCATCACCACGTATTGGGAGCATGGACAGTTCATCCAGTGGAACGCCATCCTTCCGGAAATCCGTCACGGCCAGCTCTGGCGGCTGCTCACCCCCATTTTCATCCACTACGATATATTGCACATCTTCTTCAATATGCTTTGGCTTCGCGACCTGGGCAGTATGATCGAAGGCCGCCAAAGCACCTGGCATCTCGGGATCATGGTCGTGGTCATCGCGGTCTGCTCCAACCTGGCGGAGTTTTACATCGGCCATACCCCCGCCTTCGGTGGCATGTCCGGCGTGGTGTATGGCCTGTTCGGCTATATTTGGCTCCGCGGCAAATTTGACCCGGCATCGGGCCTGTTTCTGCACCCTACGACCGTGGTCATGATGATCGTATGGTTCTTTATCTGCCTGACTGGATATCTGAGGGCCGCGAACATTATCCACGCGGTCGGTCTGGGAATGGGCCTGGCGTGGGGTTATTTGTCGAGCCTTCGTCACCGATGAGAACCGAATCAGCCGGGAGGGCGAGCGTCCTAGCGAGCCCCAAACACACCGAGCCGCTCAATCCGATGAAACGCCAATAATGGGGCTCGCGAGGATGCTCGCCCTCCCGAAATGGATCATGCGCCGTTCGCATAAAATCATTTTCTTCCTGATCACGCTGTTGGCGCTGGCGACGTTCGTGTTCGGAGTGCTGCAATTGGTCGGCGCCAAACGGTGACCTGAACTTAAGACCGATTCAGGGCGCTTAATACGGCGCGGACAGAGGCCAATTCGATGTTCGTATCCACTCCGGCGCCCCAACGGTTCTTGCCGTCAGCGTGCTTGATCTGGATGTAGGCAATGGCGACGGCTTCCTCGCCCGCGCTCAGCGCGTGTTCGCTGTAGTTGGTGATTTCGAAGCGCGGGACGCCCGCGGTGCTGAATCCGTGGACCAGCGCCGCCAGTGGGCCGTTGCCTTCTCCGGCGAGCTTCATCGATTTGCCGTCCCGGAGCAGGTGAGCGCGGCACCGGACCGTGCCATTGCGGCTTTCAGTCTCAAAGGATTTCAACTGCCACGGCGAAGCGCGCTCGATGTATTCCCGCCAGAACATGGCCTTGAGCTCCGTCCCGGTGACCTCGCGGCCCAGGCGGTCCACCTCGTCGTTGGCGATCGGGCCAAACTCCCGCTGCAGGTCCTTGGGCAGCTCAATGCCAAACTCGCTCTCGAGCAAGTAGGCGACGCCGCCCTTGCCGGATTGGCTGTTGACGCGGATGACCTCGCGGTATTCGCGGCCGATGTCCGTCGGATCAATCGTCAGGTACGGCACATCCCAAAACTGGCGGCCGCTGTTCTTCGCCCACTCGGCGAGTCCTTTCTTGATCGCGTCCTGGTGCGAGCCGCTGAAGGCGGTGAACACGAGTTCGCCGGCGTAAGGATGCCGTGGCGGGACTTCCATGCCGGTGCAACGTTCATAAACTTCACACACGGCACTGAGATCGGTGAAATCGAGTCCGGGCTCGACGCCTTGCATGTACAGGTTCAACGCCACGGTCACGATGTCCAGGTTCCCGGTGCGTTCGCCGTTGCCAAAGAGCGTTCCCTCGACGCGGTCCGCGCCCGCCAGCAAACCGAGTTCGGTCGCCGCGACGCCTGTGCACCGATCGTTATGTGTATGCAAACTCACAATCACAGAATCGCGGTTTTTGAGGTTGCGGCACATCCACTCGATTTGGTCGGCGTAGACGTTTGGGGTCGCGACTTCGACCGTATCGGGCAGATTCAAAATCATTTTGCGTTCCAGCGTGGGCTGCCACACGTCCATCACTGCCTCCGATACCTCCTTGGCAAACTCGACTTCCGTCGCGCTGAAACTCTCGGGTGAATACTGGAGCATCACCTGTGTCCCTTTAAGCCGCGACAGCCGTTCCTGGATCAGTTTCGCTCCGCGCACGGCCACGCCGAGGATTTGTTCTTGGGACATGCCGAACACGATTCGGCGCTGGGCGGGTGAGGTGGAATTGTAGAGATGGATGATGGCCTTTTTGGCCCCGACCAGCGACTCGAACGTGCGTTCGATGAGGTCTTCGCGCGCCTGCACTAAAACCTGCAGCCACACGCCCTCCGGCGCGCGGTTCTCCTCGATCAGCCGTCGGTTAAACTTGAACTCGGTGTTGGAGGCAGAGGGGAAACCGACCTCGATTTCCTTGAAGCCGCACTTTACCAGCGTCTGAAAGAGTTCGAGCTTCTGGCTGACGTTCATCGGCACGGCCAGTGCCTGGTTGCCGTCCCGCAAGTCCACGCTGCACCAGCGCGGCGCCCGCGTGAGGGTCCGGCCCGGCCATTGCCGGTCCGCCAATTGGACCGGTGGATAAGGCTTGTACTTTGCCGACGGATTCTTTAGCATAGCGTCTTTTGTGTTGTTATTAGCGCCGTCCGGCGGTCGGGTAAACAAAAACCCCACCGCCGGTTTCGGCAGTGGGGTCCGGGAAATTCTTTTCTAAAAATCAGGACCCGACTGCCGCGCGCCCCAGCAGCAGCGCGTTCGATAGCAGCAGATCCAGATTCAAATTCACGGGGGCAAGTTACCAGCCGGGTTCCGCCCGGTCAACAGTATTTCACATCGGTTTTCCCGCTTGCTTATCGGCACCATTCACCGGGAAACTCCGGCTGATTCATGGCCGGGAAACGCAAAGTCACGGGCAGCTTTTTGGCGATCGTGGGATACATGCTCTCGCCGCTGTCCTGGTGGAATGACGCGTTTGTCAATTTGCCGCTGGCCCTGGCGTTTGCGTGGCTGATGAGCGTGTTTTACCGGCCGGCCTTCGCTCCGGCGGTCGTCGTCGGCTATTGGCTGACCAACGTCGTCGGTCTTGTCCTGCTGCATAAAGGCGCGCAGCAGTTTCTTTCCGAAAAGAGAAGCAAATATTCCCGGCGCGAGCTGCTCCAGGACGTCGGTGTCTCGTTGGCTTACACGGTGCTGATCGTGGCGCTGATTAAATTCGGCGTGCTTAAGCCCGTTCAGGTCTATTTGGGCGGCAGATGAGCATCTCAATCCTAGCCTAAGAACGCCTGGTGCACCGTCTTCATCGCCTGCTCGCCCTTGGTGAGGTCGATGACCACCGAGATCTTGATCTCGCTGGTGGAGATCATATCGATGTTGATCCCCTCGCGGGCGAGGATGTCGAACATCTTGCCGGCCACCCCGGTGTGGCTCTTCATCCCCACTCCTACAATGGAGAGCTTGGCGATGTTTTCCGTAGCGATGACCTTGCCGAAGCCGACTTCCTGTTTCAGGGAATCGATGACCTTCTGTGCCTTGAGTAATTCAGGTTTATCGACTGTGAACGACAGGTCAGTCGCGGGAGCGCCGCTGCCGTGGCTGATGTTCTGGACGATCATATCGACGTTGATGTTGGCATCGCCGATGGCTTTGAAAATGCGCGCGGCGATGCCCGGCTTATCGGGCACCGCGACCAGCGTGACTTTCGCCTGGTTCTTGTCGAGCGAGACGCCGCGCACGACGACGTCTTCCATGTTTTTGGTTTCCTCTTTCACAATGGTTCCGGGGTTGTCATTTAGGCTGGAGCGGACTTCGAAAACGACTCCAAATTTCTTCGCAAATTCCACCGAGCGCGACTGCATGACCTTCGCGCCCAGGCTGGCCAGTTCGAGCATCTCGTCGTAGGAAATCTCCTCCAGCTTATGAGCGCCGGGCACGAGCCTCGGGTCCGCCGTATAGACGCCGTCCACATCCGTGTAAATCTGGCACAATTCCGCCTTGAGCGCCGCCGCCAGAGCGATCGCGGTCAGGTCGGAGCCGCCGCGGCCCAGCGTGGTGATTTGGCCTTCGTTGGTCTGGCCTTGAAAACCCGCCACGATTACCACCTGGCCCTGGTTGAGCAGTTCGTGAATCCTTTTGGGCGTGATGTTTTGGATCTTGGCTTTGGTGTGTACGCCGTCGGTCACGATCCCAGCCTGCGCGCCCGTCAGCGACACTGCCGGCACGCCTAACGAATGCAGGGCAATGGCCGTCAGTGCAATGGTGGTTTGCTCGCCGGTCGCCAGGAGCACGTCCATTTCCCTTTCGTTGGGCAGCGCCATGATTTCCTTCGCCAGCTTGATCAGGTTATCGGTGACCCCGCTCATCGCGGAGACCACGACGACTACGCGGTCGCTTTGGGCATGGTATTTCGCCACTCGCTTGGCGACGTTTCTGATACGCTCGGGGCTGCCCACCGAAGTGCCGCCATATTTCTGAACAATCAATGCCATACGTGCTTCTTCATTCAAAACTTTCGACGCGAATCATGACAGGCCTGCCTTTGACCACCGGCAGCGCGCCGATTTTCTTGAGCGCCCGCGACACAGCCCCGTTAGGCGCGTCATGCAACATCAGGATCAGGGGCACGCTTGCCCCTTCATGGCCCTCTGGTTGAATCACGGAGGAAATGCCAATCTTTGCATCTCCCAGGATGCGGGCGATCCTCGCCAGCGTCCCCGGCACATCCACAACGCTCAGCCGGACGAAATATCTGGAAACCACCTCGTCGATGGGTTTGACCGAGCCCGCCCGTTCGTGGGGCACGAAGGCGGGTACCCGGTGTTTCGTGTCGAACTTCAAGTCCAACGCAGCGTCCGCGACGTCGCTGAGCACCGCGCTCGCGGTGGCATCTTTGCCGGCTCCGCGGCCGTAGAACAGCGTGTCGCCCACCACATCGCCGCGCACAAAGACGGCGTTGAACACATGATTGACGCTGGCGAGCACGTGTGCATTGGGGACGAGTGTCGGATACACCGACACCTGCACGTTCGCTCTCAGCTTGCTGCCTTGAGGCCTCTGTCCTCGCGCCTCTCGCTTAATTACCCCCAGCAGCTTGATCGTATATCCGAGCTGATTCGCGAACTCCATATCGAGCCGGGTGATTCCGCGGATGCCTTCCACGTAGATGCTCTTGGGATCGACCCAGAAGCCGTGGGCAAGGGACGCCAGGATGCCGATCTTGTGCTGGGCATCCCAGCCGTCCACGTCTAGCGAGGCCTCCGCTTCCGCATAGCCCTGCGCTTGCGCCTCCTTGAGCACGTCCGCAAACTCCGCGCCTTCGAGTTTCATCCGCGTGAGGATATAATTGCAGGTCCCATTGACGATTCCGTATAGGTGCGTGATACGATTGCCTACGAAGCCCTCGCGCAGCGCTTTGATGATGGGGATGCCACCGCACACACTGGCTTCGTAATACAGGTTGGTACCGTAACGTTTTGCCGCCGCGAACAATTCCTCGCCGTGGGCTGAGAGCAGGGCCTTGTTCGCGGTGATTACCGGTTTGCCCAGTTTCAGGGCCGTCAGGATCATCGTCCGGGCCAGAGTTGTTCCGCCCACCAATTCGAGCACCACGTCAACCCGAGGGTCCGTCACTACCGCTTGCCAATCAGTCGTCATCAGCGAGCGTGCAATGACGTAAGGCCGCGGTTCGTTAAAGGCCTTCACGGCGACCTTCCGAACATTTACCTTCAAGCCGAGGCGGCAGGACATGAGGTCGCCATTGAGCTGCAGCGCATGAAATACGCCACTGCCCACGGTGCCGCCTCCAATCATCCCCAGGTTGACCTGCTGCATAATGGGCGCAAAGATTGCAAAGAATCACAGCGCAGGACAATGAATTTCTGGGGAGCGCTTATTGGCACTGCCACCGGAGCGCCGATTTGTAACCCGCTTCGCGTCACCCGAGTCTATCCGCTCACCACAGTGGGCCCGCACGCGCTAAGCCGATTACAAATCGGCGCTCCGGCCCCGGGACTCCGTAGATAGTGGCAGTGTCAAGATCCACGCTTCCGGGGATAGCTTTGCCTTGGCGCTCCGGTTGTGTTAAGCAACATGCACCTGAATTCGGACATGAAAAGACCCTTGAGTTTGTCCACATGCACCCTGGCAGTCCTGCTTCTTGCGGCCGCCGCCCGGGCGGAAACCGAAACCCAAAATACGGCGGTCGAATGTTTCAAGAGCGCGGCCTTCCTGGCGCCGCTCGACCCAACCGACCAGCGCCAATACGCTCCTGACCGCGCGGTCCAGGTGTTGCATCTCGCCCTGGACGTCACGCCGGATTTCAAAGAGCGCACCATCCAGGCCGTCGCGACGCTCCGCTTGAAGGCCATCGCCAAGCCGGTTCAGGAGGTGAAGTTTGACGCGCTGGACCTTGATATTCATTCGCTGCAAGCCAGCGTGAAGGTTCAGGCCTGGCAGTTCGCGGATGAAAAGGTAATCGTCACTTTTGCCGAACCCATCCTGCCCGATAAGGAGGTGAGCGTGAGTTTCTCCTACTCGGCGGAGCCCACCGAGGGACTCTACTTCCGCACGCCCGAGATGGGCTACATGGAAGGCGACACCCACCTCTTTTCCCAGGGCGAAGAGATCGAGGCGCGCCATTGGTACCCGTGTCTGGATTCGCCCAACCAGCGCCTGACTTCCGAAGTGACGTGCCGCGTTCCGCAGGGGATGACGGTCATCTCGAATGGCCGGCTGGTTTCCGAGGATAAAGACCCCGCCACCGGCCTTGCGATTTTCCATTGGGTCCAGGAAAAGTCCCAGGCCAACTACCTCGTGTCTCTGGTCGCGGGCTATTTCAAAAAGATCGAGGACACCTGCCATGGCCTGCCGCTCGCGTTCTACACGCCGGCGTCCGAAATCAACGAGGCGGCCAGCTCTTTCCGGGATACGAAGGATATGATTACCTTCTTCGAGCAGGAGATCGGAGTGCCATATCCCTGGGACAAATACTACCAGGTGTGCGTCAATGATTTTGTGGCCGGAGGCATGGAGAATACGAGCGCCACCACGCTCACGGATCGCACGCTGTTTACCTCCGCGACCGAAAACATCCGCAACAGTGACGGGCTGGTCGCCCACGAGTTGGCTCATCAATGGTTCGGCGATTTCGTCACGTGCAAGGACTGGAGCCATATCTGGTTGAACGAAGGTTTCGCGACGTATTACGAGACGCTCTACGGGGCCCACAAACACGGCCGGGACTTCATGCTTTACGAGCTGTACGGGCGGGCTCGCACTATCACCGGCATGACCAACGATTTTAACCCCATCGTCCGGCGCAATTATGGCGAGCCGAGGGAGATGTTCGGTTACCTGGTTTACCCGAAGGCCGGTTGGGTGCTGCACATGCTCCGCTCCCAGCTCGGGGAGAGCCTCTACCGCGAATGCATAAAGACTTATCTGCAACGCCATCAGCTCGGCAATGTGGTCACCGAAGATCTCCGCGCAGTCATCGAAGAACTTTCCGGCCGTTCCTACGACCGGTTCTTCGACCAATGGCTGTATCACGGCCACTTTCCTGAATTGGAGGTAGCATATACTTGGGATGAAGCCGCCAAGCTGGCTCGAGCCTCGGTTCAGCAGGTGCAGGACATCAACGCTAACGTGCTCCTCTTCCAGTTTCCGCTCGTCATTCGCTTCAAAGGTAAAGACGCAACAATTGACCGCACCATCCAGGTCACGAAGAAGCAGGAGGACTTCTATTTTCCGTTGGCCTCTGCGCCTGAGCTCGTCCGGGTTGACCCGGAATACACCTTGCTGGCCAAAATAAAGTTCACCCTGCCCGCACCGATGCTTTACGCCCAGCTCGCCGACCAGCACGACGTCGTGGGCCGCTTGCTGGCCATCGAACAACTGAGCCCCAAAAAAGACAAGCAGTCACTCGCCAAACTCAAACAAACACTCAACGAGGATTCGTTCTACGGCGTACGCATCGAAGCGGCCAAGGCCGTCCGGGCGATTCACACCGATGAAGCTCTCGACGCCCTGCTCGGTTCACGCAAACAATCTGATGCCCGCGTTCGCCGCGAGGTCGTGGACGACATCGGCGGCTTCTACGACGACAAGGCGCTTGCGGCCTCCCAGCAGGTCCTCGGGCAGGAAAAGAATCCCGACATCCTTTCGGCCGCGCTGGGTGAATTGGGCGGCTATGCCAAACCGGGGGTCGGGGACACCCTGCTCAAGTTCCTCAATTCTGATTCTTACCGCAACGAATTGGCGGAAGCAGCCATCTCCGGCCTTCGTTCGCAGGACGATCCAGCCGCCATCGCGCCGTTGACCGAGGCGCTCTCGAAGCGCGAGGGCGAGTTTACCAGTCGCGGCTTTAGCCAGGGCTTGCAGACGCTGGCTTACCTCGCGCGCAACGAAGAGAAGAAGGATCAGGTCCTGGAATTCCTGGTCGCGCGGGTGAACCATAAAAAGAAGAGTGTCCAATTGGCGGATTTGCGCGCGCTCGACACTCTCGGCGATCCCAGGGCCATCGCCGTCCTCGAGAAATTCGCCACCGCCTCCAAAGCCAGCCCTGAACGCGCCGCGGCCGAGCGAGCCGTGGCGGACCTGCGCGCCCTGCGCAAGCCGGTCGATGACTTTAAGAACCTTCGCCAGGAGGTCCTCGACCTCGAGAAAGCCAATCGCGACCTGCGCAAGGAACTTGACGACCTCAAAAAGAAGTTCGACGCCGCCGCCGGCAGGCCGAGCGTTCGCGGGAGGGCCAGCGTGCCCGGGAGCCCCACCAACCCCCCTTCTGTCCTTATCAGCCCAAAGTCAAGTTCGGGTGAAAAGTGATGGAAATCGCTTTTGGGAAGAGGCTAGATTAAGGGTATGACAGAGCCTGTGCCAAATGCGGCGACTTCAGTGGAGGAAATCCAGAAGGGCTGGCATGAGCTGACCTTGCGGGTGGGACAACTCGAAGCGGAAAAAACCGCCCTGGAACAGGAGAACAAGGCGCTTCGGCAACTGCTGGAAAGGGTCATCGAGCACCGGCAAAAATCACACGGCGAGCTCATCCTCCTCCTCACATCCCTGGTCAGCAAACTGCCGCTCAATGATGTCGGGGTCATCATCTCGAAGCTCGTCGAGCACAACACCAATGTCAGCCAGGTCCTCGCCGGCTTGGCCAAAGGCACCGTTGATGTGGCCTTGCCTCAACCCACCGCGTTGAAAACTCTCGACCTCACGAAACGGGAGCTCGCGGCTGCCTTAAAGCCGCTCGTCCAGGAATTGCTCCAGTTGGAAGCGCCGCTCGAACACGGGTTGGTCGAGTCGTTGGTCGAAAAGCCCGACCTGTTCTTCACTCCCCAAGTGGTGCGGGCCAATCGATGTTTTGTTAAGGGCCAGGTGCCGCGGGAGCGGATCGTCAGGGATTTCGGCGAGGAGGCTCTGGTCTTCTTTAACGACATGACGACCGATCCGAAACTGAACCCGCATCCAAAGCGGGAGGAGATCGTGCTCGGGTTCAAGAGTGAGTTTGAAGCTTTGTTTCAGCAACAGACGAAGGTCGCCGCCGGCAAGCGGCCCGAGCTGATGGCGTTGTACCAACGCGTGCAGCGAAGCAAATCGGCGGCCCCGGAAGGCCGCGCGCAAAGAATCGCGTTCCAAAAGTTCTCCTTCCTGCTCGAGTTGCTGCATTATTACGAGCATCAGAATACGGAGGCGGCGGATGTAATCTTCGCCCAGCGCTTGCCGGCGTTAGTCGAGCAATTGGTCCTCCCCGGCCCGCAGGACCGCCTGGATGAAAAGTTGCTCGAGCTGGCCGAGAAACTGCTCGCCTTTGTGATCAATCCTGACCACCGCCACATGGTCATCAATAACACCGGAAAGGGCAGCGTCGTCGGCAAAACACTCAAGTATGTGCTCCGGCTCCGGCTGGACCGGCCATCCGACCAGGACGAGGCCGTGCCGGAATTCGTCAGGCATCTCATTCCTCCGCCGCCCCAAAAAGCCCCGTCGGTCGAGGAGCTCGTCCCGATTCTCCGGCTGGTGCCTCCCGCAATGCAGCGCTACGTCGTCCGTTCAATCATGTCTTGCGACCGGCTCCGCAGGGCGGATGCGGACGCTCTCGGCCGGGCGATTGCCGCGGCGCTCGCCTTGAAGGGACTCGATGAAGAGGTCAAAGCCCATGAACCGGCGGTCTCGCCCGAGAAGGAGCGCCAGTTGGCCTGGGACAAAATCAAGGATCAGATTCGCAACCGGGCGGACCCCGCCGCGGTGGCCGCGGTCATTCGCGAGCGCCTGAACGCCAAATATGACGCCGAGGAAATCCGCCAGAGCTGGATCACTCTCATCGCTGCCGATCCGATATCGCTAATAAAGATCTTTTGCCAAATCCCCTATCGCGCGGATGGGAAGACCGACTCGATTGCCCGGCCGGTGATCGAGACCTACGTTTCCCGACTGACTCATGAAAAATACCTCGCGACCTATAAAAAGATCGTCAACAGCTTGAAGAATATGTTCCGCGCCAAGCCGGATAGTTCCACCCTGGTGAACTTTCTCGCCCTGGTCCGGTGGGTGAGCCCGGAAGCGGCCAACAAGCTCGCCGCGGACATCGGCGTGCCGGTGCCTGCCCATTAAGCGGAATGACAGACAGGGTGCAGCTCCTCACGCCGGTCTTGTCGCTTTCGGCCCTGGATTCAGACTTACCCGCTGCCAGCCAAATGCGGAAACCTGAAAGCTTGATAACTTGATAACCTGAAAACCTGATCACCCTTCCAACGTTTCATGCTCACTTTGACGAACACCGGCGGCGTCGCCATGACCAACTGCTTTCTCATCGCGGATGGCGCTACCCGGCAGGCTGTTATCTTTGACGCGCCCGACCACTCGACCGAGCCGCTGCTGAACCAGGCAAACCAGCGGGGCTTGGAAGTCGTTGGCCTGTGGCTGACCCATGGCCATTTTGATCACTTCGCGGATCATGAAGTCGTCCGGCGCCGGTGGCCCAGCGTCAAAATTCTCATCCATGCGCTGGACGAGCCGAAGGCCCGGCATCCCGAGGTGCAGACCCGGCTGTTTGGTCTCTCCTTCGAGATTCCGCCCCTCAAAGCCGATGCGCACGTTAGTGACAACCAAAAACTCCAACTCGGCTTGGTTGAGGTGATCGTGATGCACACTCCGGGGCACTCGCCGGGCCATGTCGCTTATTATTTCCCCCGCGAGAAAGTGCTGGTCGGGGGCGACTTGATCATTGGCGGCTCCGTCGGCAGGACCGATTTGCCGGATTCAAAGCACGAGGATTTGGAGGCTTCCATCCGCCGTGTGATGGCGTTGCCACCGGAAACGCAGTTGCTCGGCGGCCACGGCCCGGCTACCACACTTGCAAGGGAGCGGCGCACCAATCACTTCGTTCGCCAGGCGCTCGATTTGGATTGAAGACCCCTGGCAGAAGAGAACGTTGCGAAGCTTTTGGTGCGCCGGCAGAGCGAAGCGGCACCGGCTCTCTTCCGCCTTCCTCGCGCTCACTGCGCCGCCTCCGGCGGTGTGCCGCCCCGGTATTCGAGCACCTTGACCTTTTCCAGGGTCACCAGGCCGCCGGTGATCATCTTGTCGAGCACGGGCAGAAACGACTGGATCTTCTCATCACTGTCCACAATCTCGATCACCAGCGGCAGGTCCGTCGAGAGCCTGAGGATTTTCGCCGTATGCAGACGGCTGGATTTCCCGAAACCCATCGGCCCGCGCAGCACCGTCGCCCCGGCCAGGTGCAATTCCCGCGCCTTAAGCACGATCGCTTCGTAGAGCGGGTGGTGCTCCCAGCGGTCGCTTTCGCCGATAAAAATACGCAACAGAACGGCTTCGTGAGGGATTTGCATGTGAGAGGAGGGGGTTGACGGAGTAAGCCGGCAGTGGAACCGTCGCATTCATCGGGGGCTGGCATTAAGGCCGGTCGCGGCCACGTGGCCGAGCCACACCGCGACCAGGCAGCAAATAACTGAAATCACAACATTGGCCCCGGCGTAAAGCCATTCACCATCTTCCAGCAGGTTGAGCGTCTGGAGACTGAACGAAGAAAACGTGGTGTAGCCGCCGCAGATTCCCAGCATGAAGAATTGCTGGCGAAACCAGGACGGCACCAGCCACCGGCCATCGGGAGCGGTTAACGTCGCGAAAAAGCCGATGACGAATGAGCCTGTGATATTGACCAGGATAGTCCCCCACGGGAAGGTTTCACCGAAGCGACGCGCCACCACGTCGGAAAACCAATACCGCGCTACGCTGCCCAGCGCGCCACCAATGGCTACCCAGAAATATCCGACCATAAAGGCTCCCGCCGATGCATTAACACAAGGGTAGGAGTTATCAGCACTGAGTGCGCTCAGGCGGTTTTCCCATTTCGGGACGGCAAACCCCATTGCCGACGCCTATTCTTTACGATGCCTCAACCCGCCGCGCAACGCCTAAACTGGAGGGCGGAGCCTCGCCGCATCCCTCTCACGCCTCAGGTTCCACGCTCCCATGCTCTAACGCTCACTTCCCTTGACTCGCGTACGCGTCCCACTATCATGCGCGCACCTTTGAGCGGAAACGAAACTGGGAACTCCCGCAAAGTAAGTGGCCCGATTTCCAGAGTTCCCGAATTGAAAATGAAATTATGAGCACTATCTATGATATTCAGGCCCGTGAGATTCTGGATTCACGCGGCAACCCCACTGTGGAGGTCGATGTTGTCCTCGCCGGCGGGGCGGTCGGACGCGCCGCCGTGCCTTCCGGCGCCAGCACCGGCGAGCACGAGGCAATCGAGCTGCGCGACGGCGACAAGAAGCGCTTCCTCGGCAAAGGCGTCAGCAAGGCGGTCAAGAATGTGACCGAAAAAATCCTCCCCGCCGTCCAGGGCGTGGATGCGCTGGACCAGTTGACCGTCGATCGCATCATGCTCGACCTCGATGGCACCGAGACCAAATCCAAGCTCGGCGCCAATGCCATCCTCGCCGTATCCCTGGCCACTGCCAAGGCCGCCTCCGAAGCCCTGGGCATGCCGCTGTTCAAGTATCTCGGCGGACCCAATGCCAAGGTGCTCCCGGTTCCCATGGCCAACGTCATCAACGGCGGCGCTCATTCGGATGCCCCGATTGATTTCCAGGAATTCATGATCATGCCGCACGGTTTGCCTACCTTCAGCGAAGGCCTGCGCGCCCTGGCCGAGATTTTCCACGCTCTGAAATCCGTTCTCAAGAAACGCGGCCTCAGCACCGCCGTCGGCGACGAAGGCGGCTTTGCCCCCAAACTCGACAGTGTCGAGGATGCCATCGAATCCATTCTCCAGGCGACCAAAGACGCCGGCTACAAAGCGGGCAAGCAAATCTTTCTCGCTCTGGATGTCGCCGCTTCTGAGTTTTACAACGGCAACGGCACCTACACGTTCAAGAAGAGCACCGGCAAAACCGTCAGCGGCGACGAGTTGGTCAACTTCTATGTGAAACTCTGCGGCAAATACCCCATCGTCAGCATCGAGGATGGCTGCGCCGAGAGCGACTGGAAGAACTGGAAGACGCTCACGGACAAGCTCGGCGGTAAGCTCCAGCTTGTCGGCGACGACGTGTTCGTGACAAACGTTAAGTTTCTGCAGAAAGGCATCGATACCGGCACTGCGAACTCCATCCTGGTCAAGGTGAACCAGATCGGCTCGCTCACCGAAACCTTGGATGCGGTCGAACTCGCCCAAACCAATCGCTACACCGCCGTGCTGAGCCATCGGTCCGGCGAAACCGAGGATTCCACCATCGCCGACATCGCCGTCGCAACCAACTGCGGCCAGATCAAGACCGGTTCCCTGAGCCGCTCGGACCGCCTGGCGAAATACAACCAGCTCCTGCGCATCGAACAGTTACTGGGAAAGAACGCCGTCTATGCCGGCTTGAGCGCGCTGCCCAAAGCACGCTGAGCGCCGTCCCGCTTCCGCAATCGAACTAGCACATCCAGCCGGTGCTCAACACCGGCTGGATGTGTTTTGGGTTCTTTTACGCCGTCAGAACGGAGGGCGCTGAGACATGCTGAGCAGGAATGGGGCGAAAAAGCCAAAGCGGCAGAAGACAGCACTCTTCAAAAGCTGGCGGTGGCAATGTGGGCGCCGAGACCTCGCTTGCGTTTTGGAGTGCGGCTGTCCCCTGCCGCTTTCCTACCCATCGCCCCAAACCGACGGCAGCCGCGGGCTCAACCTGCGAGTAGCACCCGTCAGTAACCTCCCGACCGCTTCCTACGCAACACATTGACCGCTGGTTTGAATCGCACCGCATGCAGCGCGATTCAAACCAGCGGTCATCGCGGCTCCGCTTTTGCTCTGTGCGGTCGGCTTGGTCGCGTCTCGCCTGGGCTGTTTTCGCCTTTGCAGTGCGAATCGTGAGAATAAGGCAATTTGAGCAAGATTTTTCGAATCGCATCCCTTTGATTCTCTGCGGTCTTCGCGGCTCTGCGGTTTATCTGCTCGGCCGATTGGGTTGCGGCTCCGCTGCGTTGTGCCTTGTGTGCCTTTTCGCGGCTGCCCGTCTGCCTCTCCGCCCTTTCCGCCAAAAGCCCCGCTTCTTGAATCTATTGATAAATAGCTTATCCTTCGATGCATGCCCGACCGTCGAATCTCCCATTATCGCGTGGTGCGCAAACTCGGCACCGGGGGCATGGGAGAGGTGTTGCTGGCCGAAGACACCCAACTCGAGCGCTTCGTTGCCATCAAGCTCATGTCGGCGGAGTTGGCCAAGGATGCCAAACAACGCAAGCGGTTCCGCGCTGAGGCCAAGGCCGCCTCCGGCCTGAGTCATCCCAACATCTGCGTCATCCACGAAGTCGGCGAGACCGACGATGGCCGGCCTTTCCTGGCGATGGAATACGTCGAAGGCCAGACGCTCGACGTGGTGACGCAGCAACGGCGTCTGAAAATCCGCGAGGTTATCGCCATCGGCATCCAGGTCGCCGAGGCGCTCGACGCCGCGCTGGACCAGTACGAGGAGGCGTTGGCTAAGGGCGAGGTGCTTCAGGACCTTCCTTGTGACCCAACCCTGGATGACCTGCATCCGCTGCCGCGCTTTCAGGCGCTGCTCCAACAGCTGGGGCTTCGCCAACCCTGAATATGCGCAATGATTTATGAACTGTCCCGCTTGCGCCACTCCAGTCGAGAAGAGCGCGCAATTCTGCCCTAAATGCTTCGCTCGGATTGAACCGCCGTCCTTGTGGCAAAGATTTCTTGCGCTTTTTCAGAGCACGGGCCCACCCCGACGGCCGCTCATTACTATCAAGAAGACCGTCAACATAAGAACCACGGACGAGGACGGCCAGCGCTATGACTATCATTCTCTTAAGGAAGTGCCGCCGGAACTGCGCGCCGAGATTGAAAAGCTCGAATCTGAAGCATTGAAAGAGGGCCTCAGCTCCGCGTCCTCCGATGGCCTTACCACAAAAATCATCAGCAAGAAAACGTATTCGGTGTTCAAAGTTAAGGACGCTTCGGGGAACGAACATGTTTACCATTCGCTCGATGAATTGCCGCCGGAGCTCCGCGCTGCCTGGGAAAAAGCCCTGGACCAAACGAAGGAATAGATCCGAGAAGGCATTGTTGCTAATAACTCGTGAAGTTGACCTGGTTCGCGACGCCCGAAGTGGAAAAACCTTGTTCCCCGTTTCTATAAACCCGCCACCGACGCGCCCATCGCCTTGGGAGTGTCGCCCGATTTGGTGAACTGGAGCCGCGTCGCGACCACACAATCGCTCGACCTGGGACTCACCGAGACGCTGACGCACCAGGAGACGGCCTTTGCCCCCGCAAGGTTTTTCCGCCGGAAATGCTCGCTGCAATGGAAGCCCGGGCGGCTTAGTCCGGATATCTCACGTTCTTTTGGCTCCTCTCATTAACACCGTGGCTTTAGCCCGGTGCAAAGACGTGCTCTCCTCCGCTGAACTGTTTCAACAGTTTGTCCTCTGCGGCGAGAGGCGTCGGCCCGAAAAACCGAAGGCACTATGATGGCAGTGTCGACCTGTTGATTATCCCACCAGGCTAGCCACACAAACTCATTGACACTTTTTTGCGGTTCCTCGGCAAGCCGCAAACAAACGCTCGCCGTAGCAGCCGACGCCAGGAGGCTCGGATCTCCGCCCTGTCGGTCGTGAGGCGTCAGTTGCGCGGATTCGCATGCTATATGCGGATCTGCGCAACCGACCCCATTTCAAATGCTTTTTTCGTGAGGGATTTGGCAGGGCGCGACATAATACAAGGTTGAGACATGGCGGGGTATCCCGTCCGAAGAACCAGAGAACTGAATCGCCTTGAAGCTGCCGGCACGGTGCTTCAGTAGGTCACAGCCTCACACTGGCTGCACAAAGCGAGGCCGCGCGCTCGGCCGCCACTGAACGGCTACGTTTTCAGGCAAGGCCCCAGTGAATCTCCACAGCGCGACTGTGCCCGGAGGACCAGTCGCAGCAGCACCGCGACTTTAGCACGAACCAATTCCGAGGCCGCAGCGGTTGGTGCTTCGCATTGCTTCTCACACGGCGCGCTCCAAAAACTCCCTTGCAACGTTTTCCAACGCGGATTAGAGTCGTCCCGTCCCAAGCGTTACTTCCCGAAAGCGGACGCGGTCGTTTGCCGCTGAGGGCAAATTGGATGCGGGACACGCTTATTCTCGGCGGTTCAGGGGAGCCAGCTTGGTTTCATGGTGCTGCGCTGGCGGCGCTGAGAGGGCAATAAGAACCAAAAACGAATATGTTGCGCAAATCAACACCGGCCGGTTGGCAACTCCTGAACCACAGGTTCTGCCTAAAATGGACCCGCTTCTAAGTCCATCGGCTCAACCGGCTACTTCTGCCGCCTCGGCGCAGCCTCCCTCTGCGGTTGGCACTTATCTCCCTCAGAAACTTGAGGATGCCGAATTATTGCTTGGGTATGTCGCCGAACTCGGGATCGCGGTTGATGACAGCGTCCGCAACAACGTTCTCAAAGCCAGGAGCGCGTTCAATGCCAACGCCATGACGGAGGAGCTCGCCGCCAATCTCCTCAGTGCGCTAACCGTGCTCGCTGCCCGCGTCCGGCCAGTAACTGTCGAGAGCCTTAAGGCGTGGGCAAAATCATCGGCAAAATCAAAGGGAGACGGCGACCGCCGAATCGCAGTATTTTATACGGTCGCCGCGCTCATCGTGGGCCTGCTGGTCCTCTTCATCTCCTTGATCACTTTTGTCAGTTCGCGCGTGTCCGACTCGATTAAGACCGATGTCGACAACGCAAACGCTCTGGCCGCAAAGTTGGCGCTCCAACTTGGCCCTCCGCCGGAGACCAACCAGGCTCCGGATGTGGCGAGTTCGCCAACTGCCACACCTCCGCCGGCGGCTGCCACGTCCGACGCAGCCGAACTGATTTGGTTTGGCTCCAATGGGCCTCCACGCGGGGTTTCCTCCAAGGACGTCATCACCGACCTTCAGAAGTTCGCTGCGACCATGCGTAACATTGACAGCAATTCCCGCCAGCTAAATCATTTCGTGTTCAACGCCGCCTATGTGCCGTTTGGCAACCTCCGCACGAATTGGAGCGCTATGAAACAGAAGTTCGAGCTGACCGCCGGATTGCCGGTGCTTCTTTCCCGCGAATACACCGACAAAATCCAAGTTTATCAGGAGATCAGAAATTTTGCGAATACCGTTCAAGAGCTAATCTCCGTTTATTATGGCGCCATTGCCACCTGCGTCCTGCCTGTCCTTTATGCGCTGCTCGGAGCTGCTGCGTATCTGCTGCGGCTGTACGACGACCAGATGCGAAACCGCACCTTCATCCCGACTGACAAGCATGTGGCCCGTTTTTTGATTGCCGGAATCGGCGGCCTCGTGGTCGGCCAATTCAACGTCACTCCGGGTGTCGCCATTTCCCCATTCGCCGTCGCCTTCCTCGTCGGCTACGCGGTGGACCTCTTCTTCGCCTTCCTGGACGGCTTGCTGCAAATGTTCAAGCGCGCTTCCGATAACAAAAACCTGTTGAATTCACCGTCCAACACGGAACGTTGAGGTATCGCGCGCCAGACCTCGGCGTCTTACCCACCCGCAGTGATGAACTCGACACGCCAACCCTGGCACCGGTGATGCCAACGGTCTTATAACGCGGACGGTTCCGCACAATCGCACATTACCGATGCTATGGTTGCGACTCCTTCGCTGCTACGGCGTTCGAATCGACGGCTCTGAACGAAGTCCAAGCCCGTTCACTGTGATGACGGAGTAAGCATGCTTTTCTCCGGCTTTGGCAGAGGTGTCGAGGTAGCGCATTTCCGGCAGCGGGAGACTCGGTGTGTCGTGATAGGTCATGGATTGGAATAGCGGCCGACCGAATTTGCCAAGCGGCTTCTCCGGCACATTCGCCAGTTCCGCCCCATCACGCAACACGATGAATTGTTGGATGCCGCTCTCAAAATCGGCCTCGGCAGTCCAAGTGACCTCTGTTCCCGCCTCGCCTTTGGAGGATACTTTGATATGACACGGAGCGGGCGGCGGGGTGGTGTCGCTTGTGGCCCCGCTCTTCACATATTCCATCCACGCTTTGGCGACGGCTTCGTTCGGCAGCCAGACAGTGTCGTTGACATCGCCTTTGAATTCCCGCCCAGGTTTCGCTTCATCGCCGAACAAAGGCGCGAGCCATGCCTTGCTGGTATCCATCGGTTTGAGCTTTTGGTCTTTGCTTCCCTTGTCCGGCAGCCGCATCGCCAGACAAGCATCGAGAAACGGGATCGCGAGGTAACGGCTGTCCCCGCATTCGTGGCCGGTGCGCGGGTCCGGTGCAAATCCGATCAGGCCGCCCTTGGCGCGATATTCCTTGAACGTCGCAATATTGCCGAGCCATGGCCCCTTCATCTTGTCGAATTCGGTGCGATGGTCCGGTGCGTCTGGGTTTAGCTTCGGCTTTTCCTTCACGCCGGGGTTCGTCATCATCGGAATCCCATACACCGCGGCTGGAACATCGGGTCGAAGGAATTCCGGATGCGTCAGAAACATGAGCGCCGAACCCGAACGCATCCACACAGCAACGACGCGGTCGGGATGCAGCGTGGTCATCACGTCCGACCAAATGCCGCCGCCGGAATGTCCCCAGAGCGCCCACGGAACTTTATCGATTTCAGGATGACCGGACTTTGCCGCGAAATCCGCGAGTGCCTCGAGAAAGGTCTTTTCCGAACCTCGTCGGGGATCGAACCAGAGCTCCGACGCGCCTGGCGAAATATCGATCTTCTCGTTCAACACGTGATAGCTGGAAGCCCAAAGGGCGCAGTCCCACTTCTTCGCCAGCGCCTGCCAGTGCAAATCATACGCTGCGGTCGATCCTTCGATGGAGGCAGTCGTTCCCGCGCCGTGCTGATGCACAATGATTCCTCGAAGGGTTTTCACATCCTCCGGAATCCAGAGCATGTAAGTCACGGCCACCTGCAATTCGTTCGATACGGTCGAGGCTGGGTAGTCGAGTTTTACATAAGTCCCCGCGCCCCGCGCGTCCGCAAGCCCGAGGATGCTGAGCGCCAGTACTAAAGTCGTTCCCAATTGTAAAATCTGCATACGGGACTTTAGTTTGTTTTTTCGACGATGAAACTCACCACTGGCTTCGGATTCCGCGGCCCGACCGCAAAATGGCCCTCGCCCTCCCTGATGATCACCGTGAAATTCCCGCCCAGTTCCTTATATTTCTTCTCCGCCACCCGCGTCTCGCGGTCGAGCCACGGATCGAGGCTGCCGCAAACGTGCAGGATCGACACGCCGGCCTTGGCGAGCGGCGAAAGATCGTCGATGTGCGGCACTTTTGCGTTTTCGTCCGGATTTCCCTTCGTGACCATGGTGCCGCGCAGGACGGGGTTCTCGCCGTAGATGCACGAAACCTTGCCCGCGTTTTCGACGGCCCAGGCGTATGCCTCCCCGGCGCCCGCGCCGACCCCTTCCAAGGCCGGCTTTTTGGAGAAGCCGGCGTCGGTCATGAGCTGGTAAACCGCGTCCCAATCCTCACGCTGCGGACCGCGCCCCGCGAGCAGCGGCGGGACGACGATATAATAACCCTTGGCGAGCAGGGCCAGGTCAACCTCCGACGTGGTCCGGTCGATGCGATCCGCGCGCAAAACCCACAGCTTCCTGGCGGCCGGATTCTCCGGCACGAGCACCGCCATGCCGGTGGTTCCCCACGACCGGTTGGTCTTGTCATAACGGTCATAGCACGGGGAGAACTGCGGTCCCCGGCAGGTGGCGTAGGTATCCTCCTTTTGGAGGTAGATGTAGGAATTCTCAACGCTGTAATAGGAAGATTTGACGAACGTGTCGTCCACGAAAGCCGGCCGGGCCGCCGGAGCGGCCTGACTCTGTTCAACGAAGTCGGCGATTGGCTTGGGATCCTGCAAACTGTGCGGGTGATGGGCGGTGCCTTCCTTGATCATGATGGAGATCCGGCCGCCCGCCTGGTGATAAACGTTCTCGATCACCTTCGTGTTTTTCTCCAGCACAAAATCGAGGCTGCCGCAGACATTGAGCAAAGGCACGTCGCGCTTGGCGAGTTCGACCAGCTTCGGAATATCTTCCTGCCGGATGGCGGGATTGTCGGCGTAGATCGCGGAAACCTTGTCCGGATTGGCGGTGGCCCATTGATAAGCATTTACGCCGCCTTTGCTCATCCCATCGAACGCCGGTTTCTTCGACAACCCGTGCTTCTCCGTCAGGAAGGCGTACCACGCATCCCACTGCTTGCCCGGATCGGGAGTGATGAAGGCAATGTGAAAACCCCGCCGCAGCAGTTCCACCTCGGCCTGGGGCCGGTGGTCCCAGTAGCAGGCTTGCCACGACCAGGGATTTCCCGGCGCGGGATTCTTGGGAACGACGACGATGCAGCGCAGCTTCCCGGCGGGGGGAGCTCCGACGCCGAAGCGCTCATTGTCAGGCCGGGTGAAAGGGGTAACCTCAAAAGTCTCCTTGTCCATGAGGAAGTCGTAACGGACAAAGTCATCATGCCAGGTGCTCTTGCCGCCGTCGAACGCCGGTGCGGAACTTTGCGTCGGCGCCGGTGGGTCGGCCGCGTGGATGGCTCCCACGAAACCACACACCGAAAAGGCGACCGCCGCCACGGCGAGGAGTTTTGAAGGCCTGGTTATTTGAGAACTCGCATTTTTCATAAAGTCTGCGAATCTGCGCAACCGACCCTTTTTGAGGCCGACATGAGGGAGCGGAGCGCGCAGGCACGCCCCGGCCATGCGATTTCACGGAAAACAATGTCGTTCATGCCCCGCTCAGGCCGGCGGGCTGCGGAATTTGCACCGCGCCTGTGACAAAGCAAGGCCAACTACTTCAATTCGGCGAATGTCGTTGTTCCCGAGGCCGGCGTCAGAGGCCCAGTGCAGGTGGTTTTCGCCGGGAAACGGAAATTGGCCGGCAGCCGCCCGCGCATCATAGCCCATGGCGGCGGCGCAAACCGAATCGGTGCAAATGGCGTTTCGCCCGGCGAAAAGCAGCCTGGGCTGAATCGGCCGCATCTCCTTGATCCAGGGGCCCTCACCGCCGGCGACACTTTCCACGCCGTCAATGATGGCCAAATCAACCGGGCGCGCCCCCAGCAGGTCGGCCACAATTCGCGGCACCCGGACTTCAGCCTGGTTGGGCGGATTGGCCCCGAGCTGAGCGGGCACGCCCGCCGGCAACGCGCGCGTGTTCATGTGCAGCGGCGCAACCCGCGCCTGCACCGTGTCTTCATTCGGCGCGTCGTCGCCATATAGCGCCGTCGGCGTGATGCCAAACAGGTTCTTTGTCGTCATCGTCACGCCGCCGACCGCGTGATCCTTCATCTTGCCCAGAGAAACGAAAACGTCCGTGTGCTCGTACCAGCCATTCAGTTCAAAGGCCGGAAACAGATATCCGCCCCAAGGCACTTTCACCCGGCTGTACGAGCCCCAGGTGCCGCGATTTCGCGTATTCTCGAACACCACCCTGTGTCCGCCGGCGGCCTCGATTGCGGGCACGTCCCAACCGGCGCGCGTCAGTACGGTCTTGACCGGCTCATGATGATACCAGGCCTCAACGATGGCGATGCGGCGGGCGCCCGCTCGGTCCAGCGCGGCGCAGAGAGCGGCCACCACGTGCGGATGAATGTGATAGGTGCGGCACGCGGGCAAGCCGGCGAAGGGGTCCGCCGGCGCCGTCATGTTCACTTTCACCGTCACCGTCTTTCCGCTCACGAGCCGCCCGATTCCGCCAATCGCATCGAGCGCCGCGTCCAATTGTTCCCGCACCACGCCCGGCTCATACGAAACACACCGGCGGAGCGCTACCGGCAGGCTTGGCGCTTTGCCGCCCAGGTGTGGCAGATTTGCCGGTGCGGCGATGTCCTGGGCCCGCAAAAGACTCGGCCAATCAGCCAGCGCGCAAAGCCCCAGCGCGCCGGCGCTGCGGGCCAGCCACTCGCGCCGGGTCAAGCGGGAGCCAGCCGCGTTTCTGGAGGCGCAACCGTAATACCAATAAGGATGCTGCAGACTCATAAACCTGTCCTCATGTCATTTCACCGGCAGCAAACCACCCCCGGCCGGGGTGCTCGCCGATGGTGCCGTTTAGTGTGGTTAATAGAACCCATTAGCCGCACCGAATCAAGCATTTGGCATTTGGGATTTAAAGCGGGTGGCCTCTTCTTGAGCGGGGCCAGACCCACAGCCGGGGAGAACATCGCTCAAGCAGCGTGACTCCAGCTCGGCGCATTCACTTTTTTGGGTTCACTCGCCCCGCTTGAAACCCTGTAAAAGTGACCTGTTTGTTGGGTGGATGACGCCTTTGTCGGGTGGAACTGAGGAGAGGCAAGGCGCTGACGGAGACCTGGCTGGCGCAGCAGTTGCGCCCGTAGAGGGGTCATAACTATTGCCACTGACCGAGTGTTACTCGGGCGTGGGACAAATTCCTTCTGAACCGGACAGCGGCATGCACCGCGCAGCGGTGCAACGATGGTAGCCGTGGACTTCAGTCCTTGTCATTACCCACATCTTCCTGAGCCCAGCATGAGTTTCCCTTTTTGGCCGCCCAAGTCCGCAGGAAAATGCCCGGAATTCGCTGCCATTTCTGCGCCGCGGAACGGCAGCTTGATGGTAGCCAACACCTGCATGCATCGCGTAGCGATGCAACGATGGTAGCCGTGGACTTCAGTCCTTGTCACTACCCACATCTTCCTGAGCCTGGCATGAGTTTCCCTTCTTAGCCGCCCAAATCAGCAGGAAAATGCCCGGAATTCGCTGCCGTTCCCGCGCCGCGGGGCGGCAGCTTGATGGTAGCCAACACCTGCATGCATCGCGTAGCGATGCAACGATGGTAGCCGTGGACTTCAGTCCACGGGGGAAGTGTCCGCACGCTCCAGCGTCGCGTCGCGACGCCTGAGCGAACCAGCAAATCTTTGAAGATGAATAGTTTATGTCATCAACAAAGCTTAAAAATCCCTGTAAGAGTTGTGGGTAATGACAAGGACTTCAGTCCACGGAGGGATGCGTCGATTGACCTTCGCGTCGCGTAGCGACGCCTGAAGTTTATTTGGGGGCTACCAATACGGGGCGGCCTGAATGGCGGCATCGATCTGTCCAGAAGCGTTCCACTGGGCCGGCCCATCGCTGCTCCAGGCCTGGTATCCCTTCGGGAACAGGAAATTCTGCACGTGCCAGTCGCCAAACAAGGTCGGGAAGATCGACTTGCCGCGGTCATTGTGCCAGGCGCTGGCGGGGTTGTTCACATCGCGATCGCCGAACCAAACCCAATCGCTCAGAATGAGCTTGGTGCTCGGCTTGAAAGCAATCCGGACCTCTTTAATCGAGGGATACATCGGCGTATAGGTTCCGGCCTCGATGTCCCCAGTCACATGCTGCACCCGATAACGTTCAATCCCCCAGGGCGTCAGATAGCTGTTGCCCCAGGCATAGTAGCAAGGAATCGTCACATTCCAGAGCGGGTCGCCTTTATCCGCCGGACAGTGATACGTCTCCGTGTTCTTGACATAGAGGTTGACGGGCCGGTTCGTGCCGCCGTGGCTCGCGGGGCCCACGGTATTGTTGGTGGGGATGCCGCCCCAGTCGGCCCAGCCGGCGACGATGGGGAAGGCGCCGCCGTTGTCCGTCGCGTACATCATCAGGCCCAGCCCCATCTGGCGCTCGTTGCTAACGCACTTGGTGCGAAGGGCTTTGCTCTTGGCCCGCGCCAGCGCCGGCAGCAACATTGCCGCCAGGATCGCGATGATCGCGATGACGACCAACAGTTCGATGAGCGTGAAGCCGGAAGCGTGCCCTGTGCCGATGCGTGCACGAGGCACAACCCGCCCACGATTCAGCGAGGGCCGAAGATACTTGAAATTGCCTAAGGGTGAAGATTGCAGACTTCCGGCACCTCGCTTGCCGGGGGAGGCTTGAGCGTGAACCAGCCGGTTGCCAAGGCCGAATTGCATCTGAACCTCAATGAACCCGCTCAATTTACCTGATTGACCTTGCCGACACAACTGTTTTTGGGGGACTTTTGCCCAAGTTTTCGCTGGGATTCGTGCTTTCTGAGCCCAATCGCCGCTGAAAATGTCCGCGGCCTCAAAAACCTCCTCGTCCAATCTGATTTCCAAAAAACCGCCGGGCCGCGATTCGTAAAAGGGTCAAGCCTTGGTGCGCTCGGCCCATGTACGGGCTTGACCGCTTGTTTTTGGCTCCGTGTTTTGGTAGCGTTGCTTTTGTTAGAATTAATCATAGGGCGTCAGGTGTAGTGAATCTCGCTGCACTTGACGACCCCATGTTATCTTTCATGCGCGCCATCGGCCAGCGTAACCAATGGCCCTATGCCGCTCACGGTCAACTTCACCGCCAACGCCGCGCCCGGGACCGCGCCGCCCAGTGGACCTTCGAAGACGGGGAATTCGCCACCAACACGAACCCGGTGAAGACCTTTCGCTCGCCGGGCACGTATCATGCCCGGTTGACTGTGACCGACACCAACGGCAACACGGCGCAGTGTCTCGTCACCATCAACGTCAATTCGAGGTTTGATGCGTGGCGCGCGGGCAAATTCACCGCTGCGGAACTCGCCAACACCAACATCAGCGGCGCAGCGGCCAATACCGACAGCGACGAGTTTCCCAACCTGCTCGAATATGCGATGGGCCTCGACCCGAAAACCCCGGACCCTGCGAGCACGTTCAGTGCAACCCTGAGCAACAGCCTTTTCACCTTGAGCTTTCCGCACTATAAACCGGCAACCGACGCGCCCATCGTCCTGGAGGTGTCGCCCGATTTGCTGAACTGGAGCAGCGTCGCGACCACACAGTCGCTCGACCAGGGACTCACCGAGAAGTTGACGCATCAGGAGACGGCCTCTGCCCCCTGCGAGGTTTTTCCGCCTGAAATGCTCGCTGCAATAGCAGCCCGCGTGGCTTAATCAAGGTATCTCACGCTCTTTTGGCTCCTCTCATTAACACCGTGGCTTTAGCTCGGTGCAAACGCGTGCTCTCCTCCGTTTAACTGTTTTAACAGTTTGTCCTCCGCGCGAGAAGCGTCGCCCCGTGGGGATGGGGTCAGTTGCGCAGATTCGCATGCTAAATGCAGATCTGCGCAACCGACCCTATTTTGGTTTGAAGGGTTTGCTTTGGTCACCGAGATACCTCGAGACTTCGACGATCGACCCACTTCTCAGACCGAAGGTCTGGTTCATACCAGCCCGGGCCAACGGCCCGGGTTAATCAGACCGGAGTGAACCAAAGCGCTGAAAGCGCGCATTATACACCCACCCCTTTTCAAAATCTGGTTTTGATGCCGCAAGCTCGCATGAGACACCAGCAGCGCGCGGCCTCGAAAACCGCCAGGCTGCCAGCGGCAATGAGCAAAACCCCGAGCCAAATCGAGACAGGAAATGCGAACCAGGCGCCGATAAAACAGGCAATGGCGCATCCGCCGCGAAAAACGCGGCCCTTATTACCGATGTTAGATGAAAGGAACGCCTTCATACCGTTGCCCCACAGCGGTGCAAAATACATTGGCAGTAGCGGTTCGCCAGCGAGCCCAAGTGGCGCAGAGCCGTGAATAAAAACACCGGCTCGCATTCGGGTTGACGTTCAGGTTATTGTTCACGGAGGAATGGCGCTCCAGCCGGACAAGATTCCTGTTGGCACGCAACTCGCGTCGGCGGTCGAGGTTCGCGGAGCCATGGCACGCATTCCACGGGTCCGATGCTCTGGCGCGTAAACTAAACGCTTATGGCCACCTTCCGAACAGAACTCGAACAGCATTTCGAGGAGCTAATCGCTCATCGGCGGTGGTTCGATTTTCAGAAGTTTGCTTTTCATCTTGCGAAGCAGAAGTGGCCGTCACTACAGGCCACAGAGCCTATCCACGACCTCGGTTCCGACGGTCTTTTGGTCGTGAATGGTGAACTAAAACTCGCACTCGCCTGCTCTCTTGATGGCGACTTGACGAAGCTGCGGAAGGACTGCCGTAGAATCAAGGAAACCAGGCAGACCGTGGACAAAGTCATTTTCGCAACCACGCGGCGGATCACAGAGCAAACTGCAGAAGAATGGCGGAAAAAAATCCGAGAAGAGTTCCTTTTGCACCTTGAGCAGGTGCTCGGGCGTGAGTGGCTAATCAGCGAGGCGGAAGAGGGTCGTATGCGTTGGCTGTGCAGGGACTATCTTGGCATGGCCGTCCCCGACCCGGATGGTCCTGATGAAGACCTTCCACGGCTTCGTACCGCCGCAAATAAGATCCTCGCCGTGTGGCAGCAGAAATATGCAGCTCACGGTTTGCCTACAGTTGACCTGGTTCTCGGGTTGGTTTCAAAGGACCGAGGGCAAACGAGACGCGTCTCGGACATTCAGAAGGAGATTGAGGCTGGCTGTCGCTTGTGGGTCGAGGGCGCGCCGGGTGCGGGAAAAACGCACTCCCTCACGACCCTGGCGGGTATGCTTTTATCGCGAGGGGACGGGCAGTTGCTCCCGATTCTAGTGTCTCTACGCGCATTGAGTCAAAGAGGCGGGTCGCTTTTGGGATATGTAGCCGCGCAACCCGCGGTCCAAGAACAAGGAATCACTGAAACTAGGTTGGCCAAACTGGCAGGCATTGGACGAACGGTGTTTTTCTTCAACGGGTGGAACGAAATTGGCGCCGACCGATGGCTGGCGACAATAGAAACGATCAACGATTTCGCCGAGCAGATGCCGGCCGCAGGCATCGTAATTGTCTCGCGCCCCGTTGGCGATTCGGGGGCCGGGTTCTCCTGCCGACGCTTGCAGCTCCTGCCACTTTCCGGGAGCGACATTCAAACCGTGCTTGAGCGCGCTGGAATTCCTTCTTGGCGGAGCGCTTGGTCAAAGCTGAACGAGGCTGAGGGTATTCTGGAGCTCGCGTCCGTTCCTTTGTTTCTTCATGAGCTGGTACGTGAACTTCAGGCCAATTCCGAATTACCGCTAACTCGGTTAGAGATTCTTCATCGCATGGTGTTGCGTGCCGAGCGCGACCACCAAGCAGTGCTTCAAGAGTCTTGTCTCAGGGGGAATGCGGAGCGTTATCTGCGAGGACTTGCTTGGGACATGACCTTTACCGGCCGGGTCGATCTCTCGTTTAGCAATGCCGCAAGGAGCGTTGCCCAAACCATACGGTCCCTCGAAAATGAATCCTTGATCGTTCGAAGTCCGGATCCTCCGGATATTTTGCAAGAACTCGTCCGCACCCACCTCTTGGAACGCGACGCAGACGTCGTGGTTTTCGTCCATCAACTCGTGCAGGAGTACTTTGCAGCCTTGGAATTGGCCGACCGCCTGCGCCTAAATAGGTTATTATTGGACAGGGCTTCGCCGATATTGCGCAGCTATGAATGGGAACAAACGTTGACACTTGCCTTCGAAAAACTGGTCGAACAGGGACACAACGGCACAGCGGCCCGAATTGTCAGAAACCTCGGGATCATAGATTTGGAGGGCGCTTGTCGGCTTGTAGGCATCAGGCCGGAAGTATGGTCGCTCGTAGAGGCTCAACTTCAAGCTGATATTCGGCGACTTGTTCAGTCCAAGGATCGAAATGCACTATGGATTGCGACCCGGTGCGCTGCATGCACGGGACAGGCTGTATTCAGTATGATGGTAGCACCTGTCCTTCTCGATGGCGGTCCGCCGCATAGGTCATGCTTGGATGATGTTCCAGCCGCAGCAGTTCTATCCGCTGCTGGAAACGATTTCGCAATTCGCGTGCTTGCTATTGCCGACGACCGGCGGCGGATAAAGGTTCTCGACTACCTTCACCGAAGTAATTCGTTCGCGACTGAAAACTTATCCGCCACGCTTGCCGAGAACGACCCGTCCCCTTCCGTTCGACGGTCCGCCTTCTTCTACTTGTTCAAAAGGGGACGAAGCGGCTTCTTCAGATTATTCCTCCGCGATGTGAAAAGCTTAGGATGGAATTTCCATATGCTTCGAGTGCTGCAAGCGTCGACCTATGCCAGCAGCCACCGCATTGGGAAGGTTTCCAAGGCTCTCTTACAAGAGGAGAGTGATCCCGAGGAGCGCACTCGCATCATTCGCCAGTGGTCCGAGTTGCGTGGAGAAGGATGGGACAAAGCGGCTAAAGAAGAGTACGCCTGCCTGACAGACCGAGCCGTCTCGACACCTTCGGATTCCGAGAAAGTGACCCAATGTCGTTTTGTACTTCTTGACAGGCTTTCAAGAATTGATCCGAAGTGGTGTAGTCGGCGATTTGCCGACGAGATTTTTCGGACACAGGACATGCAGCGGATGAGCATCCTTTCCCCGGAAGCTATATCCGAGCAAGAAGACCGGCGCTGGCTCATTGACCAACAAGTCAAGAAGATCGTCGCCACTTGCTCCGACCGGCCCGGTTTTGAAAAAGTTTTCCACCTGGACCCAGAATACTCAGCGCGAGCATTGATCACTTACTTTCTTAAGAACCCCGTTCCCCGGGAATACGGCCTGGACTTCCCGCCGCCTCCAACCGCGTAAGTGCAGGCCTGCATCCGGCCCCGTTCCCCAGTCGGGTCGCGGGTCGGAACAGCTTATTTTCACATTTCTTCGTTTGAGGCTTTGCTGCATGGTCAGAACAAGCCGTTCTGACCCCGACTTGTCGTACCGTGATTACCCGCGCGCCTCCATGTAAGGTGGGCCCCAGATCGTGCGGAACCCCTCCGGCATGGAACTCACGCATGGAATCCGCATCGGAACGTGCCGGCGCACCTATGGGTTGTGGATTGACCACTCAGCACCCCCGAAACCTGAGGACAACAAAAATATCAGAATTGCACTGGACAAGGGCTGCCGCTGTGCATAAGGTTCCCTTGTCCCCTTTATTAAAACAACCGAACGCCGCCGCTTGCGCCCTTTCCAGACGCGGCCGGGAGATTAAGAAGCAAGGACCGGTGCGAATGAAGAAACCTTTTGGCCCGAATGAGTTCGCTTGTGCGGTAACGACAGCAATTTCCGAAAAGTCTCAGGACATCAGCATGAAAGGAGAACTATTATGAAACAGAAAATCAGCAAACACATCCGCTCCAGTTCCATTAAGGAGTCGAGAGTCGACTCAATTCGGTCCAAACGAATTGATAAACGAACGTACCGGTTGCCACCCGGACTGGGGGTCGTCCCCTCTACCGGAAAGGCTTCCGCGGCTATCGGAAGCAAGCTGAACACCTACGGTGATGCACCGCCCGGCACGACGTTCGCAAACTCGGGTGGTCCGGTAATCGGCAACGTCGACGTCCAGCTCGTGTTCTGGGGGAGGGAATGGGGACGCACTCCGCCGGTCTCGCCGAGCGCTATCCAGCAGGCGGTGAACGACATCCTGCGTGGCCCATACATGAGCAGGCTCACGCAGTATGGCTGCAGCGGGAAGGGAAGGGTCCGCGGAACGACATTCGTCACAAATAGCGATCCTCCCAATCCATTCAACGACGCAAATGTCCAACAGTTCGTGATCGGCTTGATCGACAGTGGAACCCTGCCGGAGCCGGATGAAGACTGGGGTCTGTTCGTCTGCGTCTTCATGCCTACCTACGCCAATTACGGGCCCGGTGGCGCGTCCGGAGCACACAGTGCGGTAGTCTGGAGCGACTATGACCTGTTCGACGTTGACAACGATTGGGCCCATGTCGCCTGGATAGGAAATCCCGGTAGCATCGATCCGATCACTACCACGTTCTCCCATGAGCTCGTTGAGGCGTGCACCGATCCGCAAACCACAGGGTCACCCGCCTGGCGACAGACGCCCTGCAACACGCCAAACCAGTGCGAGATCGGTGATGTATGCAACTCCACCGCGCGGGTAAATGGGGTTCAGGTGCAGGCCTACTGGTCCCAAATCGACAACTCGTGCGTTATTCCAGCGGGCGGGTGGTTTCAAATCCACCCCGAAACCGTGTTCGACCACACCACGCAGCAGATCGCCACCGTGGCGCGCACCAACAATCACGTCGACCTGTTTGTGATCGGCTTCGACAATGCTGTGTGGAGCACCTGGTGGGAACCGGGCCCCGGCTGGTCGCCTTGGTTCCAGATCCACCCCGAAACCGTGTTCGACCACACCACCCAGCGGATCGCGACCGTGGCGCGCACCCAAAATCACGTCGACCTGTTCGTGATCGGCTTCGACAACGCTGTGTGGAGCACATGGTGGGAGCAGGGCCCCGGTTGGTCGCCTTGGTTTCAAATCCACCCCGAAACCGTGTTCGACCACACCACCCAGCGGATCGCGACCGTGGCGCGCACCCAAAATCACGTCGACCTGTTCGTGATCGGCTTCGACAATGCTGTGTGGAGCACGTGGTGGGAGCCGGGGCCCGGCTGGTCGCCTTGGTTTCAAATCCACCCCGAAACCGTGTTCGACCACACCACGCAGCAGATCGCCACTGTGGCGCGCACCAACGATCACGTCGACCTGTTCGTGATCGGCTTTGACAACGCCGTGTGGAGCACTTGGTGGGAAGCGGGCCCCGGCTGGTCGCCTTGGTTCCAAATCCATCCCGAAACCGTGTTCGACCACACCACGCAGCAGATCGCGACCGTGGCGCGCACCAACGATCATGTCGACCTGTTCGTGATCGGTTTCGACAACGCCGTGTGGAGCACCTGGTGGGAAGATGCATGGCAGTAATTTTGGCTGGCCTTGCCGGGAGCGTCGCCCGGATCTGACGGGCCGCGGGTGCTGCCGCACAGGACCGTTGCAGCAGCCTGCGGGCGACTCGCCGACACTGGCGAATATTTTCCCGGGTGTTGTCCATCTGCGGTCCGAACTGGTTACCTCGCTCGCTCTTCTAGCCAGGTCGGCTGCCACCTCCCCGGTAATGATTTACGCCAACGACGCCAACGCCAAGCGGTGCGACCACGACAGCGCTCCTGCTGGTATTCGAACGGTATGCGAATGTCGAACGTCGAAGGGGTCGGCCATGGTCTCGCCTCGTTAGCGTGCAGCTGAGCTTGCGTTCGGAGCTACAGCGGGCCAACCAAAGTAGGCGACTAAGTGGGCGCCGCTGCCTCAGTCGATGTGGGGTTTTTCAGACGCCATTTCTTTCAGGTAAGCCACGATATTTGCGATATCCTCGTCCGAAAAAACTTCGGGTCCAAAGCCCGGCATTTTGCTCCCGTCCCACGAGCGGATGGCCTTGGGCTTGCGGATAAACCGGGGCAGAGCCGATTCCTTAAACGGGTCGGTCCCGCATAAACGCATGTTTCCGTACTTTTCCAGCACAAAAGATGCGGTTATGCAGGACCGACCCCGTTACATTCTTGGCCTGGCTTTGCTACTTTCGCGCGCTCCAACTCGGCCCGGCCTCACGGGTGGCGCCCGTGGACAAGTTAAGCGTCGTCTTCGCCATCGCCCTGGCGGCGCTTGTGCTTGGGGAGCGGTTGAATTGGCAGCAGTTCGTCGGCGGCATCCTCATTGTGAGCGACGCGATAATCCTGGCGTCGTGAGGGACCAGCCGAACGTGCTCACTTCCTGGATTCGCGACGCAGGCGTTGTTTTTTCGAGACTGACTGAATGAGAAGCCCGCCACTTAGCCTTGTGCCAGTCGCCGGCCCAAGCTGGCTTCCGCCTTCGCTTTAGTACCGCCCGTGGCGCTGCCATTCCCGCGTGCGTTCACATGGTCCACCGGCGAGTCGGCTTCGGGCATGGCCTCGATCTCGCGGACCGCTTTATCAAAACAACTGGGACAGTAAGAGTGTGAGAACTTCGCGTCGGTTCGTTTAGCGATATAGGCCTCAACTTGCTGCCAATAGTTTTGGTCATCGCGCACCTTTTTGCAGACGCAACAGATCGGAAGCAGCCCGGTGAGCTGCTTGACCTGCGAATGGAGACTCAAGAGGCGCTCAGCCGCAACCAGTCGAGCCGCGAGCATATCCTCGTCGAAGGGCTTGCCGATGAAATCGTCGGCACCGGCCTTCATGCCGACAAGGTAGCCGTATTTTCCCGATACCATCGTCAAAAGAATGATGTAAGTGTACAGGGGACGGTTGGCCGCCCGAATGCGCCGGCACAAATCCAAACCGTTCATGCCGGGCATCACCATGTCCGAAATCAGGACCGGCACGTGGCCGCTTTCCAGCACCTTCAGGGCTTCGTCGGCGCTTGAAGCGGCGGTGACCTGATGGCCAAGCTTTTTGAGCGTGGCGTCGAGCACGATCCGGGACGTTGGATCGTCATCTACGATGAGTATGTTCATGCAAGTACCTTTGTCGGGATTAACGCTTGGATTTCGAGTTCGACGCGCTCGAGCTCCTGTTCGAGTTGACTGATGAGTTCTGCGGCGTCCGTCGGGGAGGGCGAATGCCCAAGCCCCTCCAAGGCGCGAGCCAGCTCAGCCATGGCCTTCGCACCGATATTGGCGCTCGCGCCCCGTAGCGAATGGGCTGCCTTGGCCATTTCCTCTGCGTTACCCGAGGCTGCGGCCTGGCGCACCGTGTCGCGGTAACCCACCGCACTGCTAACGAAGCTTTCATATATTTCGTTTAACAGCGCGGGGTTTGTTGCTTGTGCCAGGGTCCGAAGTTGTTCGGTAACTGCCGGATCGAGCGCCGCGCCGGCACCATTGTGGTTCGAGCACCGCCCGTCCCCGTTGCCTGGCACTTGCGAGGCCGTGCCCGGTTTTGCCACTTGCTGAGTGTCGCCGTCCGGCACCCATCGTTCCAAAGCAGCTTCGAGGTCCTCCACTCGCACCGGCTTGCTGATATAATCGTCCATGCCGGCGGCCAGACAGCGTTCGCGATCGCCGTTGATAGCTTTGGCGGTCATGGCGATGATCGGCACCCTCGGTTGGCCGGCCTGGCGGCGGCGTATCTCAGCGGTGGCCTCGTAACCATCCATCTCCGGCATTTCACAATCCATGAACACAGCGTCGTAGGGTAACAGGTCAAGCATCTCGACCGCCTCCTTGCCGTTGGCAGCAACGTCCACATGGCACCCCAGGTTTTCCAGCATGAGGCGGCCCACTTTCTGGTTGGTCGTCCCATCATCGACCACCAAGGTTCGCGGCGTGACGACTCGCGCTCGCCTGGCCGGGGCGGGGGAGGGCAGGGCGGCGGGTAGCGTAAGCATCTGGGCCGGGGATTGTTTCAGGCGTGCAGCCCAGGCTTCGGCCAGCACATCCCAGAGTTTGGATTGCCTCGCGGGTTTGGACAGGCAAGCAAAAATACCCGCTTGTTTGAGTTCGCTTGCATCGTCCGGTTGTCCTAACGAGGTCAGAATGATTAGCATCGTATCGCGTAAGGAAACATCTGCCTTGGCGGCTCGGGCGAGCATCGCCCCATCCATTTCCGGCATCTGATAATCGAGCACCGCAAGATGATAGGGATCCCCCGCAGCCACGGCCTGCCGCAGAGCGGCAAGCGCTTCGGCGCCGGAAGCGCAAACGCCGGGACGCATCCGCCAATTCGCAATCTGTCCCTGGAGCACCTGGCGATTGACTTCGTTGTCATCGACGATGAGTACGCGGACACCCACCAGTCCGGCGTGGGATCGGGTTTCACTCGGGGCATTCGCAACACCAAAGGGCACCGTAAACCAAAACGTGGATCCCTTCCCAGGTTCACTGGCAACCCCCACCTTGCCTCCCATCAACTCGGTCAATTGCTTGCTGATGGCCAGCCCGAGACCGGTCCCGCCGAAACGCCGGGTCGTCGAGGAATCGGCCTGGGTAAATTTTTCGAACAAAATGCGCAGCTTTTCCGGCGGGATGCCAATGCCGGTATCTTCGACGGAGAATTTGACCACCGCCTCCGTTTCACTTTTGCATTCACATTCCAATTTGAGCAGCACGTGACCGCGCTCGGTAAATTTAATCGCGTTGCTGACCAGGTTGGTAAGCACCTGGCGCACCCGTCCCGGATCTCCCACGACATGACGCGGAGCATCGGCCGAGTATTGCACGATCAATTCGAGGGATTTTTCGGCAAGACCCGGCGCGAAGATTTCGCTCGCTTCCTCGATGGCGTCCTGCAAATCAAACGGAATCGGTTCGATGGAAAGCTTGCCCGCCTCGATCTTTGAGAAATCCAAAATATCGTTGATGACCGTCAGCAGGTTTTCAGCGCTGCCACGGGCAATCTGAACAAACTGCCGCTGTCGGTCCGAAAGTGAGGTCTCCCGTAACAGCCCCAGCATGCCAATGACTCCATTCATCGGCGTTCGGATTTCGTGGCTCATGCTGGCCAGGAAATCCCCTTTGGCCCGGCTGGCCTCCAGCGCGGTTTCGGCCAGCTCCTGGGAGCGAAGATGCGCAGCCTTCAGGCTGCCATTGGCGGTTTCAAGGTCCCGTGTGCGCTCCGCCACCTGCATTTCGAAGTGTTCGTTCAAAGATTCCAGGCCGGCACGGCGCGTGGCGGTTTCGCGCATCTCCAGCAGACCCTGGCGGATCGAGACATACAGGAAGATATCCTCAAACAGCACCCATCCGGCATGTTCCAGCCAGCGCCATTGACTTGCCGCTAGAACTCCGAACACCGACTGTGGCCAAAACAAACCCCGCGCCAGGTGGTCGCTGGCCACTACCAGCGTAGCGGTCAGCAGCACACGCCAGTCGCGATAGAAAGCCAGAAACGCCAGTGACCCGAAAACGTGGAAATGCGTTTCAATGCGCCCGCCGGTGAGATGAATCAGCAGCGCCGAAGTTAAGGTTTGAGCGATGGCGATGGCCTGGCGCGTGAGCGCCTGGCCAGGAAACAAACGAGCCAGCAATATCGGGAACCCGGCTAACGCGCCCCCGAAGAAAATTGCGGCCCAGACGTGCCAGTGAGTGTAACTGCTCGCGCCTATCCAGGTCCTGGGTGAAATCCACAACGCGGCGGCTATCCCGCCCAGCCACTGGACCACCAGCAGGTAGCAAAACATCCGGTCGATGCGCCGATGCAGGTCCGATTGTGCCTGGTCGAATAGCGCCTCGGCGCGCGTGGGCACGTCGTCTTGATGGGTCTCTGCGATAGAATCGTTCATGGGTGTCCTGTTTTGCGGCATTGGGTCTCGAACAGCGAACAGCCAAAGACGGAGGCTTGCGTTGTTTCCAAGGGCTGCCCCCGCGAAAGGGCAACGAGCGCGCTCAGGCCGGTGTTGTCTCCCTCATGACCGCGGGAGATGGTGATGCCGCCATGGAATTGCAAACTTCCGTCCGCGGCGTAAACCACGGCATCGCCCGAGGTCGTTGCCCCAAATCGTCGAGCTTCAGTGCCATCAGCGTCCATTTGCACCTCAACCCCGGGAATAGCGGTGGCTTGGCGCCGAAGTGAAGTCTCAGCCCAACTCGCGGGCAACCTAGCCGGTTGGAGAAAGAGAACATAGGCGCTCATGCGCCCCTGCGTGCGAGCCATAAGTCGCTCCAGTTCGCCGAGGCTGGCCTGCGTGCAGGGACAATGAGGATGGGCAAACATCACTAAAGTGAAATTGGTTCGATTCAGCCCGATGGTGCTCTGCGCGGGCCAGTGCTCCGGGGCATTCTCAGCGGGTCCCGGAATGCCTGTGTACCGGGTCATCCAAACCGCTGCCGCAGTCATGGCAAGTAACCAGACCGCAAACGCGGCCAACGTCATCAGCCGGCGGCGCCCGCCAACAGTCTTATTACTCGCTTTAGACTCACACATAACAAGGTCCGCAACACGGCTCGGATCCACAAAATCCCGCCCTCCCCTCAAGCGGAAGCACAACCAGCGCCCGTCATCCGCCGACGGGCGGCCAGCCGAATAATCGGGATTCCGGGGTCTTAGAGCATTCGGCCTGCCACATTTCTGGATGCTCCGACGCCCGTTAGCACTCTTACTTACCTGGACAACCTGCCCTGCCTCGCACTGGCCTGTGTGAGCTGCCATTCCATGCATAAAAGCGCTCCGGATAAACAACTCAAAGAGGGAATGAACGGAAACGAGGCTTGCCTCCGTTGTCACCACCAGTCCGAAAAAGCTCTGGCGGCGCATACCCACCATGGCCCGGATTCTTCCGGTTCACTTTGTTACAACTGTTACATGCCTTATACGTCGTGTGGCTTGCTCCGGGCGATTCGCTCGCATCAAATTGACCGCCCAACCGTGCTGTCCGCGCTGAAGACCGGCCGGTCCACTGCCTGCAACCAATGCCATTTGGACAAAACCCTTCAATGGACAGCCCAACATCTCTCGGAATGGTACGGCCAACCCCTGCCCGGCCTCACCGACGAAGACAGGAAAATATCAGCGGCGGCAAAACTTCTGCTGAGCGGCGACACGGGCCAACGCGCGCTGGCTGCGTTTAGCCTGGGCTGGGAACCAGCGTTGGTGGCTTCCGGGAACGATTGGGAAGCCCCCCTCCTGGCTTATGCCTTGGAAGACCGCTATGCGGCGATCCGATTTATCGCCTACCGCTCTCTGACGCATTTGCCCGGTTTTGGAGCCTTTCCCTATGACTTCGAATCCGCCCCTGAGCATTGGCGTGAGTCGAAGCAAAGAGCATTGTATTTGTGGCACGCCGGCGCCGCTGCCCTGCCGTCACGCGAAGAGACACTAACAGGGCCCGGCCCAACGATTAACACGAACGTGCTTTTACAACTCCTGGAGCATCGGAATAATCGTCCGGTCCACCTCCGCGAATGAGTGGCTTTTGTACGATCTCCCGGCGTTGGCCGGCGTGAGGGGTTAGCTGCGGTTTTGACGGTCCTTTTCACGAAAGTATCTTACGATCTGGATCGGTGTCAGTGTCCAAACCAGGACGACAAGCACTGAGCTCACAACATTAGTCTCCCTGGCAGGTCGCCCGAAGCCATGACGCAGAAACAACAGCAGGCCAAAACTCAGGATGAGCCAGCAGCCTCCCATAAGAATCGCCGAAGCGCAGGCAGGAGCATTTCGTGCGATCAGCCCTGCTCGGTCTGCCGTGGGGTTTTGTCATCCATGGCCGTCGCAGCGTAACTATGATTATCCGACGGCTGGTGCACGCAATCGTGCACGACTGGTTCTTGTAACGTGCCCTGCCTTCATGGAGTTAGGACAGCAGAGATGGGAATTTCTTTCAAGGTTTATCATAAAAACGAAAATGAGGGCGCTCGACGTGCCGGGGGGCAGGGACTAAGTCAGGCCTCGCTCGTCCCTCGCTCACCGCGACTCCTCCGCTCTGGCTCACTGACCTGGGGCCAGCACAACCCGGAAACCGATGCCGTAGGCCCGGTAGTCCGGGGAGTCGACGACGCGCCACGCCGACCGGCAGTAATTGGCGAAGTCGCCCCAGTGGCCGCCGCGAATGATGCGGTCCGAGCCCGTAGCAGGCCCCTGCGGGTCGATGACAATCCCGCCAGGATAAACGCCCCACCAGTCCTGACACCACTCCCAAACGTTCCCGATCATGTCATACAATCCCCACGGGTTCGCGGCATAGTTCCCGACCGGGGTGGTCATCCCAAGGAAGATCCCGCTCGGATTATTGATCGTGCCCACAGACGAATCATATTCGTATAGGCCATCGAAGTTCGCCTGTCCCGAGTGCAGACTGCTCCCCAAATAAAACGCCGCTGTCGTCCCCGCTCGACACGCATACTCCCACTCCGATTCTGTCGGCAACCGATACACATAGTTCGTCGGAATCAGCCCCCCCGCCCGCTCCTGCTGCGTGCGCAACGCGCAATAATTCGTCGCATCATTCCAACTCACCTCCTCCACTGGATGACGCAGTTCGTTGGTAATCGTGCTCCCAGTTCCGCCGAAAGCCGCGTTTGTGCCGTTACGGAAATGACTCGGATTGCTCCCCACCACAGCCAGGTAATCCCCTTGGGTCACCAAAAACCTCTCCATCCAAAACCCCCGGCTGATGGTCACCGTATGCTGCGTCTCATCCGAAATCCGCTCAGCCTCGTTCGTCGGGCAGCCCATCGCGAACGTACCCGGCTGGATGAACACCAGGTTGGTGTCCGCCGGTGCAGCAACGGATACGGCACGATAAAACCGCTGACCCGGCGTGGGGGCCGACGGATCAGACCAAACTGTGCTGGCAGCCTGTGCTTGCAGCAGCGTCCGGTCCTCCCAAAAATTCGTGGGGGAAAGGCCCGTCGCATATTGGATCGAATAAACGGTCCCCACCTCTCCGGTCAGGCTCAGCGTCGGCTGGCCCGCGGAAAATCCCAGCCCAAGAGTGGAGCGGACTTGAGCAGAGGCCAGTGGCGCTACTGCCCACAGGGCGAGGAATAGGACGGAGTGAAATGGAACGAGCTTCGAGCAGCGCGTCTTCATAATTTCAAGGCTTTACGATTTTCTTTCAGTTTCTCACATCCGCTCCGCAGTCAGGCTTCGCTCGTCCCTCGCTCGCCTCGACCGCTCCGCTCCGACCCTTCAGCTCACTGACCTGGCGCCAGCAGCACCCGGCTCTTCGCAATTACAAGAGTATCGTTTCGCATACTGAACCTTCAAGGTGTCTAACGTCGCAGATCCACGTGACCATCTGCAATCCTTCATAACGGGGTTTCCCCCCCTTTGGCCATCGGCCCTCGCTTGGCTTTCCTCCTTGGAGGGGGCGATCCGAGTATCTTTGTTGATCCACCCTGTCAGGCGATCAAACCGGCATAGAAACGGTCCAACTCTGCCCTCTATCCCTTTTCCTTTGCCCCAAAACCTCCGCACCAGGCGACTTCGCATGAAGATAGTTTGACATATAGTCTATTTACCATCAACCACTTGAGTCGGCACCCAATTTTTCCGTGAGCCAAAATCATTCTCGACCGGGGTTTAGATATAGAGGGACGAATGTCTCTCCGGCCTGGCGCCAATACCCGAACGGCGCCTTTCCGCAATAAAAACACATTCGGGCGAGTCGGATGCGCCCACTGCGCCTCCTAAGAAATGAACTTAATGCTCGACACCAGCTTAACGAAGGTCCGCCGCAGTTCTCGGCCCCTCTGGCTATCGGCTCTCGGTGCTCGGTTCTGCCCTCGGGGGGGACCCCGATCCCGAGGTTGCGCCTGTGGACTTCAAGCCTTTGTTACACCTTGTTACGCCTTTTTACACCTTGTTACGCCGAAAAAACGTTCATGCTCCGGGCCTTGCGAGCCTGATCCACCAAACCTGACTAAACCACGCAACTTTCAAAGGATTTCATTGTCTTTCAAACCATACGAACTTGGGATCTGAGACTTGAGACTTGAGACTTGAAACCCTGGACTGTGGACCACAAGCCCCCTATCCGGGTTTTTCGCGGTTTCAATCGCCTTTTGGCGTCTTTGCCCCATGGCGCCTTTGCGTTAATTCCGCACTCCGCACGCCCGGTGATTACAAAAAAAGTTTAAACAAAATCACCGCCCGGCGGGAAAATCGCGTTTCTGACCGTCCTTATATTAATAGAGGCTCGTGGATAAGAGCCCCGCGGACCCGGTCCGCAAAATTGAGAATACAAACAAAACGCCATCAACCGCCGTCTCTCCGCATTCCGAGAACTATCAACTATCAACATTCAACCATCAACCACCCCCATGACCACCACTCCCGAAACCGAACTCCTCGCGAGCGAACTCGCTGACGCCGCCTCACCGCCCGCTAACCTCCGCCGTAACGGCAAAATCGCACGGCTCCCCAAAGAGACCCGCGATATGCTCAACCACATGCTCGACGATGGCCTGCCCTATCACATCATCATCGACGAACTCGGCGAACCCGGCCGGGGCCTCAACACCCAGAATATCACCAACTGGGTCCAGGGCGGCTACCAGGACTACCTCAAACACCAGGACGCCATTGACCGCGCCAAAGTCCAGGTCGAACTGGCCATCGACCTCCTCCGCGAAATCGGCGACGCCGATATCGCCCAGGTCCGCCGCGCCTGCAACTACGTCGCCGCCCTCCAGCTCTTCCAAACCATACGCGAACACGGGGATGAAACCCTCAAGAACATGCTCCAGGCCAACCCTGGGAAGTACCTCAACGTCATCCACACCCTCTGTCACCAGTCCAACGCCTCCCTCAAAGTGGAAAAACATCGCCTGACCCAGGAACTCCTGGCCGCGCGCACCACCCCGCCCGCTCCCCCATCAAGCCAAATCAAGGTGAATCAAGCCGCAGCGGAAGTTCCTGCTCAAGTGCAACAATCTTCAACTCCCGGCGTGCCGCCTCTCCCTGGCTCATCAAGCCAAATCAAGGTGAATCAAGCCCCAGGAGAAATTTCCAGCGAACTGCAACCCACCACTAATCCAACAATCCACCAATCCACTAATCCGTCCGCCCTCCCATCAAGCCAAATCAAGGTGAATCAAGCTCCAACGGAAACCTCGACCGAAACGCAATCCGGCCCCAGTACCCCTCCAGTGCATCACTCCATCACCCCGCTGCAATCCAGCAATCCATTCATCCATTAATCCACCAATCCACTAATCCGTCCGCCTTACTCCACCGCCGCATCACCCTGTGAGCCATCTTTCTGTCCCAAATTTATTCAGAAAAACCTTGTGAAACCCAGGCTCATCAGGCACTGTTTGCGGGCTTCAAACTTAAGAAAATCGGTTTGACACCGAGGGCACAGCGTGTCTCTCGGAAGGGCTCTCTAGCGAACATGCGGTTATTAAGCTTAATTTGGGTCGCACTCCTTTTGGCGGGCGCGCCGGTGCTTGGTTGGGCTGCTGTTGCGGCGGAAACACCCGCGGCTGCAGAAGCCACCACTGCTGGCTCAGTTGCACCGGCTGAGGAACACGGCTTGCCGCAGCCTGCCGTTGAAATTGCTCGGCTCAACACACCCTTCGGCCCCTTTACCATCACTAACTCCATGGTGGTCACCTGGATCGTCGCCGCCGGCCTCATCGTCTTCGCCCAGGTAGCAACGCGCCGGATGAAGGAAATTCCCGATGGTGCGCAAAACTTTTGGGAATGGATGGTGGAAAGCCTGCACAATTTCCTCGAGGGCATCATCGGTCATCACCTGGTTCAGCGCACCTTTTGGTTTTTTGCCACCGTCTTTATCTTCATTTTGTTCGCAAACTGGCTCGGGCTGGTCCCGGGGCTCGGAACTTTCGGCTGGGGACATCAAACACCGAACGGTTTTGTTGTGGATCGCCCCTTCTTCCGCGGCGCCAATGCTGACCTCAACATGACCCTGGCCATGGCCCTTGTCTTCTTCGCGTGCTGGATTTACTGGGCGCTGCGCGAAGTCGGCCCGCTCGGGTTTCTGCTTCACCTCTTCGCCCCCAAGGGCGAAACCACGGGCATGCTCAAGCTTTTGATGATCATCGTTTTCTTTGCGGTAGGCTGCCTGGAGGTTTTCTCCATCCTCTTCCGGCCCGTCTCGTTGAGCTTCCGTCTCTACGGCAATATTTTCGCCGGCGAAAACATGCTTGAAGCCATGTCCAAACTCATCCCCGGTTTCGGCTGGCTGCTCCCCATTCCCTTTTATTTCATGGAACTGCTCGTCGGGTTTGTCCAAGCCCTCGTCTTTATGCTGTTGACCGCGGTGTTCACCATGCTGATTTGCCAGCACGACGAAGAACCCGGCAACGCGCACCACTGACACGCAGAGGGATTAGTGGATTGTTGGATAAGTGGATAAATGGAACACGCGAGAATCGAGAATTGGAATGCAGGTGCGACAGTCCGGCGCTGCCTGAACCCGCTGGAACTGCCATAAATCCATGAATCCAATAATCCACCAATCCATTCCGGAAGATTTCGGCGGCTTGACCGTGTTCAATCGCGGGAGTCGCTGGGAAAGCAAAGAAAGGTACCATATATGTCGTTAATGCCTGTATTGGCGGAGCTGAATGGAAACCTCCACGTCGGCCTGGCCGCGCTCGGCGCGGCGCTTGGCGTGGGTTTCATCGGCATGAAAGCCTCGGAAGCGGTCGGACGTAACCCCGGCGCGGCGACGAAGATCCTGGTCCAGTCCATCCTGGCCATCGCCTTCGCTGAAGCCATCGTGTTCTACGCGCTGTTCCTGGTGAAAAGCACCCCGTAACGGCTTTCAATCGCCGGGTGCGTGGCCAGTAGGGTCGCGCACCCGGTAGCACTTTCGTATTCGAATATGAATCAGTTCCTTTTCCTGGCGCAAACCGATGGCGGCGGCCAGATCGAGCAAATCGCCCGCACGTTCGGTGTCGATAAAGGGCACCTCATCTCCCAGATCATCAGCTTCACGATCGTTTGTGTCCTGTTGTATTTCTTCGCCTACAAACGCGTGCTGGCAATGCTGGATGAGCGCCGCCAACGCATCGCCGAAGGCCTGGCCAATTCCGAGAAGATCAAAGCTGAGTTAGCTCGCACCGAAGCTCAGCGGCTCGAAGTACTCTCCCAGGCCAACACCCAGGCCACTAAATTGATCGAGGAAGCTCGCGCCGCCGCCGCTCGCGTGCAGGAGCAGGAAACCCAGAAAGCCGTCGCCGCTGCCGAGCAGATCATTGCCAAGGCGCGTGAAGCCGCCGCCGCCGACCACGCCCGCATGCTCACGGAGTTGAAGCGCGAAGTCGGCCGCCTGGTCGTGCAGACTACCGCCACGGTCACCGGCAAGCTCCTCACCGCGGAGGATCAGCGTCGTCTCGCCGAAGAAACCGCCAAACAAATCTCGACCTAATCCAAATAAGGCTAAACCGCGGATGAAGATATCCAAACAAGCCCGGCGCGATGCGAAGGAACTGTTCCGCAGTTGCCTGGCCCAGGGTCTGCTGGATGACAACAAGGTGCGCCAGGCTGTGCAGTTGGTGCTCCAGGGCAAGCCGCGCGGCTACCTCGCCATCCTTTCACATTTCGCTCGCCTGGTGAAACTCGACGTCGAGCGGCGCACCGCGCGAATCGAGAGTGCTGTCCCGCTGCCGGCCGATTTGCAAGCCCAGGTCCAGACCTCGTTGGCCGGCATCTACGGCCGGGGCTTGGATATCTCCTTCACCCAGAACCTAGCGTTGATCGGCGGCATGCGCATCAAGGTGGGCTGCGACGTCTTTGACGGCAGCGTCCAGGCCCGCCTGGCGGCGTTGGAAGAAAGTTTTAATTAGCCTTGCTGAAACGGATACAAACCGAATGAGAACCCATCGGAGCCAGCCCAAGCATCGCCCCATCACTCCATTTCTCCTTCACCCCCTTTCACCCTCTAGACCATGAGTAATCTATTACAGGAAATCGAGGCCCAAATCGCGGGCGTCAAAACCGCCGCCATCAGACAAAACGTGGGCGTCGTGCGGGAAATTGGCGACGGTGTCGCCAAAATCGAAGGTTTGACCGATGCCATGCTCAACGAGATGCTCGATTTCGGCAACGGCATCACTGGCCTGGCCTTGAACCTCGAGGAAACCGAAGTGGGCGCCATCATACTGGGTGATTACACCAGCATCAAGGAAGGCCAGGAGGTCCGCACGACTGGCAAACTGCTGCAGGTGCCCGTCGGCAAGGGACTGCTCGGCCGCGTCGTCAATACGCTCGGCCAACCGCTCGACGGCAAGGGCCCCATCCACTCCGAAACCAGCTACCCGGTCGAGAAGATCGCGCCCGGCATCATCCGCCGCAAACCAGTTAGCCAGCCGGTCCAAACCGGCATCATGGCGGTCGATGCCATGATCCCCATTGGGCGCGGCCAGCGTGAACTGCTCATCGGCGACCGCTCGACCGGCAAGACCACCATCGGCATCGACACTATCATTAGCCAGGCGCGGCTCAACCAGGCGGCCCGCGCGGCCGGCGACAAAGATTACCGCCCGCTCTACTGCATTTATGTCGCCGTTGGCCAAAAGCAATCCAACGTAGCCCGCGTCATCGCCGTTCTCGAGGAAGCCGGCGCCATGTCGGAAACCATCGTGGTGTCCGCGCCGGCCTCGGATTCCGCCACCAACCAATACCTGGCTCCGTTCGCCGGCTGCGCCATGGGTGAATGGTTCATGGACAACGGCATGGACGCGCTCATCATCTATGATGATCTCTCCAAGCACGCCGTCGCCTATCGCCAGGTCTCCCTTGTGCTCAAGCGGCCTTCCGGCCGTGAGGCTTATCCCGGCGACGTGTTCTACCTGCACAGCCGTCTGCTCGAACGGGCGGCGCGGGTGAGCGAAAAGTACGGCAACGGGTCGCTGACCGCGCTGCCAATCATCGAAACCCAGGCGGGCGACGTCTCCGCCTACATCCCCACGAACGTCATTTCAATAACCGACGGGCAGATCTTCCTCGAGACCGACTTGTTCTACCAGGGCATCCGGCCCGCGATTTCGGTCGGGATTTCTGTCTCGCGCGTCGGTTCGGCGGCGCAGGTCAAAGCAATGAAACAGGTCGCCGGCCGTATCAAACTCGACTTGGCCCAGTTCCGCGAGTTGGCCGCCTTCGCCCAGTTCGGCTCCGACCTCGATGCCAAGACCCAGGCCCAAATCGAGCGCGGCAAACGCATCGTCGAAGTGTTCAAACAGCCCCAGTACAACCCGATGCCGGTCGAGGTGCAGGTGGCCTCCTTGTGGACGGTGCAAAACGGGTTCATGGATGATATTGCCGTGGACCGCATCAAGGACTTTCAGGGTAAGCTCACCGACTACCTGACCAGCCGGAAAACCGAATTGATGACGCGCATCGCGAAAGAGAAGGCCCTCAGCGACGTCGTGACCAACGATCTGAAAGCCGCCGTAACGGAGTTCAAGCAAACCTACAAATGACGCGCTTTTTCGATCACCTTTGCCAGGTAGGGAGCGCTGTCCTCAGCGCGCCGTCACTCTGCACGCTCCACTTTGCATTCTGCATTTAACTAGTGCCTAGTACACGCGACATACGCCGGCGCATTAAGTCGGTCAAGAACACGGCCCAGATCACTAAGGCCATGCAGATGGTCGCCGCCTCGAAAATGCGCAAGGCCCAACAATCCGCGCTGGCCGGTCGGCCGTATGCCACGCTGATGAATGAAGTGCTCGGCAACCTTGCGTTCAACGCTGGCGACTTTACCCATCCCCTGATGGAGCAACGTGAAGTCCACAAACGCTGCGTCATCATTATCAGCACCGACAAGGGTCTGTGCGGCGGGCTCAACAGCAACCTGATGCGCGAAGCGGCCAAATTCGACAGGGCCACCACTGTCTATATCACCGCCGGGCGCAAGGCGGCGCAATTCGTCGCCCGCGCCAAACGGCAGCTCGTCGCCGAGTTCACTTATAAGGACGCCCCGCTGTTCAGCGAAGCGCGCGCCATCTCGCGTTTCGCCCGCGAGATGTTCGCCAAAGGCGAGGTGGACCAGGTGGACATCCTCTTCACCAACTTCGTTTCCACCCTGACCCAGAAGCCCGAGGTCCGAACCTTCCTGCCCGTCGGCGAGATTAAGTCGGTTTCCGCTGGCCTCCCCCGCCCGCTCGAGGAGGAAAAACTCATGCAGGGTGCGACCGAGTTCATCTTTGAGCCCGGCGTCGAGCAGGTGCTCGGCGCCCTGCTGCCCCACAGTCTTAACTTCCGGATCTTTCAGGTCCTGCTGGAGGCCAAGGCTAGCGAACATAGCGCCCGCATGGTGGCCATGAAGAACGCAACCGATAATGCCGCCCAAATCATCAAAGACCTGACGCTCGAATACAACAAATTGCGCCAGGATAATATCACCAAAGAGTTGCTGGAAATCTCCACCGCCGCCATGGCGCTCGGCTGAGGCCGTGAATCACTATCGACAGATTTATCAGGTATGAATAAAGGCAAAATCGTCCAAATCATCGGCCCGGTCGTTGATGTCGAGTTCCCCGAGCCGTTGCCGGCCATCTACAACGCCCTGACGCTCAGCTACACCGTCCAGGGCCAGCCGACCAGGCTGACTCTCGAAGTCCAGCAACACCTCGGTGACGGCTGGGTCCGCACCGTCGCCATGTCCACCACCGAAGGCCTCAAGCGCGGCTTTGAAGTCCAGGATACCGGCGCGCCCATCTCCATGCCCGTTGGCGAGGGTGTCATGGGTCGGGTCTTTAACGTCGTCGGCGATCCCGTGGACGAGCAAGGGCCGGTCAAAGCCGACAAACGTCTTCCCATTCATCGTCCGGCCCCGCCGTTGGTCGATCAGACCACCTCGCCCCAGGTGCTCACTACCGGCGTCAAGGTCATCGACCTTATCTGTCCCTTTCTCAAAGGTGGCAAGGTCGGCGCTTTCGGCGGCGCGGGAGTCGGAAAGACCGTCGTCATCATGGAGTTGATCAACAACATCGCCAAACTCCACGGCGGTGTGTCTGTCTTCGCAGGGGTCGGCGAACGCACCCGCGAAGGCAACGACCTCTATAATGAAATGATTGAGGCCAAAGTCCTCAAGGTCGAAGAAGACGAGAAAGGCCATGCCGTCAAAGGACCCAATGGGCTCCCCATTCTGAAGGAAGGTTCGCGCATCGCCCTCGTCTATGGCCAGATGAACGAGCCGCCCGGCGCCCGCTTGCGCGTCGCCCTCTCCGGCCTCGCCATTACCGAGTACTTTCGTGACGAGAAAAACCAGGATGTGCTGCTCTTCATCGACAACATCTTCCGCTTTTCCCAGGCCGGTTCCGAAGTCTCCGCGTTGCTCGGCCGCACCCCCAGCGCCGTCGGTTACCAGCCGACGCTCGCGGCGGAAATGGGCGACCTCCAGGAACGCATCACTTCCACCAAAAAAGGTTCAATCACCTCCTTCCAGGCCGTTTATGTGCCTGCGGACGATCTGACCGACCCCGCTCCGGCGACCACCTTCGCCCACCTGGACGCTACCATTGTGCTCGAACGGTCGATCGCCGAGCTTGGCATCTACCCCGCCGTCGATCCGCTCGCCTCCACTTCCCGCGCGCTGGCGCCCGAAATCGTCGGAAAAGAGCACTATGAAGTGGCGCGCGGCGTCCAACGCGTGCTCCAGCGCTATAAGGACTTGCAGGATATCATTGCTATCCTGGGCATGGACGAGCTCTCGCCCGATGACAAACTTACCGTGTTTCGTGCCCGCAAGATCCAGCGCTTTCTCAGCCAGCCTTTCAGCGTCGCCGAGGTGTTCACGGGCCGTTCCGGCAAACAAGTGCCTGTCGCCGACACCGTTCGCGGTTTCAAAGAAATCCTTGAAGGCAAGCATGATGAGGTCGGTGAAGGCAACTTTTACATGAAAGGCGGCATCGAGGAAATCAAACAAGGTTAATGAATCACCGTCAAAATCCTTTCACGCAACGCTCAACACGCACCACGTAAGGCGTAACAGGCATGACGTTTCACGTTTCACATTTCACATTTCACGTAACTCATGGCTAACACGCTAAGATTGGAAATCGTCACCCCGGAAGCGAAGGTGTTTTCCGACGACGTCGAGATGGTCACGGTGCCCGCCACAGAAGGGGAGATGGGCATCTATCCTCAGCACGTGCCCGTTCTGACGCAGATTGTGCCTGGGGAAGTCATCGTGCGCAAAGACGGGCGCGATTCTTCTCTCGCGGTCGGGGAAGGGTTCATCGAAATCACCGGCGAGCGCGTCGCGATTATGACGGACATGGCCATCCCGGCCGAGAATATCGACGAAGCCCAGGCGGAGGAAGCCCGTCAACGGGCTGAAGCTCGGCTGGCTGAGCATCTGAATGACGAGGAAGCCGCCATGGTCAGCGCCGTGCTGGCGCATTCTACGGCCCAGCTCAAGGTAAAACGTCGGCAGCGCCATTGAGCGGGGGGCGTTAAAAGGTTTCACGTTTTAACCCTTTTGACGTTTCAACGTCTTAACGTCCTAACGGCCCGCACCCCCCCTTTGAACTTGCATTCGGACCGCCTCGTCGAGACATTACCCCCCCTGTATGGAATCTAAAGTAGCCGAGTTGCCGCTTACCGATAGGCTCTGGGCCTGGTTTGAAGCCAATCAGAAACCAGCCCTGGGGTTTGCCGGCCTCGCCGTCGTGGTGGGGTTGATCACTTGGTTCGTGCTGTGGCAGCGGGAGGAGAAATCCAACACGGCTAATGACTCCCTGTCGAGCGTCCTCGTAGCGCAACTCACCGGCGCAGGCGCGCGCCCGGATACCGTCGAGAGTGCGGAGGCCTACTTGAAAGTTGCCGCTGCCTACCCGAATTCGAGCGCCGGCGCGCGTGCGCTGCTGTTGGCGGCGGGCAATTTTTTTGCCGCGGGCAAATATCCGGAAGCTCAGGCGCAGTTTGAAAGATTAACGCGCGATTACCCGGACAGCCCCTTCCGGCCCCAGGCCCTGCTGGGCATCGCCGCGAGCCTGGACGCCCAGGGCAAAACCGAACAGGCAATCTCGGCCTACAAGGAGCTGACCACACGGCATCCTTCCGAAAGCGTAATCCCACAGGCCAAATTCGCTCTGGCCTGCCTGTATGAGACGCAGCAAAAGCTCGAACTGGCGCGTGACCTGTTCGCGGAAGTCGAGCGCGAGGACCGCATGGGCTCCCTCGGGGTGGAAGCTGGCATGCGGCTCGAGGACCTGCTCGCCAAAAACCCCAAGCTGCTGCCGAGCACTCAAGGCCCGGGCAAAGCTTCGCTTCAACTCCAGGGTAAGTAGCAATCTCCGGCCTGAGCGCCGCCTTCACATGAGATTGACGATCATCGGGACCGGCTATGTTGGCTTGGTGACGGGCGCCTGCTTTGCCGAAGTCGGCCACCGTGTGATCTGCGTCGATAATGACGCTGCGAAAGTAAAGGTCCTCCAGGAAGGTGGGATTCCCATCTACGAGCCCGGCCTGGTGGAACTTGTGCAACGCAACGTGGCCGCAAGCCGGCTCAGCTTCACTACCAGCACCGCCGAGGGAGTGGAAAACTCCGACGTCATCTTTATCGCTGTGCCCACGCCGCCCCAACCGGACGGCTCGGTGGACCTCAGCTTCATCGAAAAAGTCGCCCGCGAAATCGCCGCCGCGATGACGACCTACAAAATCGTCGTCGATAAAAGCACCGTCCCGGTTCAGACCGGCGATAAAGTAGCCGAAACCATTAAACGCTACTGCAAGGCGCGCGTCGATTTCGACGTCGTCAGCAACCCCGAATTCCTCCGCGAGGGCTTCGCGGTCGAAGACCTGCTCAAGCCGGACCGGATCGTCATCGGCGTGCGGTCCCAGCGACCGGTGCCGGCCATGACGGAGATTTACACGCCTTTCAAAGCGCCGCTCATCGTCACTGATATCAACTCGGCCGAGCTGATCAAACACGCCTCGAACTCCTTTCTGGCGCTGAAAATTTCCTATATCAATGCGATTTCGGTGCTCTGCGAAGCCACCGGCGCCAATGTGCAGGAGGTGGCCAATGGCATGGGCATGGATGACCGGATCGGCCGCCGCTTTCTCAACGCCTCCCTCGGTTTTGGAGGAAGCTGCTTCCCCAAGGACCTGAGCGCATTTATCAAGATCGCCGAGCAGGTCGGGTACAATTTCGGGCTCCTCAAGGAGGTTCAAACCATCAACGCCGAACAGATGAACCGCTTCGTCAAGAAAATGATCGACACCATGTGGGTGTTGAAAGACAAGCGCATTGGTGTGCTGGGTCTGGCTTTCAAGCAGAACACGGACGACATCCGGATGTCGCCCGCCATCGAGTTGTGCCAACGCCTGCAGAAAGAAGGCGCCCTCCTCCGGGTGCACGATCCCAAAGCGATGGATAAAGCCCGGGACGTTCTCAAGAACGTCGAGTTCGTCCCGGACATGAACGCCGTGGCCGAAGGCTGCGACGCTCTCGTGATTGCGACCGAGTGGGAAGAGTTCAAGAAACTGGACCTCGAACACGCTCGTAAGGCCCTCAGCCATCCCATCCTCTTCGACGGCCGCAATCTGTTCGACCCTGCAGAAATGGAGCGCCTCGGGTTCATTTACAAGAGTATCGGGCGGTAGGCGGGCAATCGTTAAAAGGTTGAAAGGTTAGAACGTTAAAACGGAAAAAATCCCTCTACGCATCACGTTTCAACGGTGTAACACCCACCCATGCCCGCCACCGACGTCGCCGCCGCCCTGGTCTTCCGGGACGGCAAGCTCCTTATCACCCAGCGTTACACCGGGGCGCACCTCGGCGGGCTTTGGGAATTCCCGGGCGGCAAACGCGAGCCGGCTGAAACCTTCGAGGACTGCCTGGTCCGGGAGTTGCGGGAGGAGTTGGGGATCGAGGTCGTGGTGGGTGAGTTGGTCGAAAGCCTGACCCACGAATACCCCGAGAAGACCGTCCACCTACGATTCTTCCGTTGCCAGTGGAAACAGAACGAACCCGAGCCGCTGGGCTGCCCCGCCTTTAAGTGGATCACCGCTCCCGAACTGGACGAACACACTTTTCCCGCCGCCGATGCCCGCCTGCTTGGAATCCTGAAAGGTAAACCCGAGCTTTGGATTACCTGGAATTCTTGAACTTTGATTCTTGATTGCAGTAACGCCGCGCCGCGAGGGTTTCGCTCATGTGGGCGGACGGATCAAAAATCCACCTCACACTTTTCCGTAGAACTGCTCAACCATCTGCCGGAAATTGTTTTCGCCAACGTTGATAATACCCATCTCACGCCGCGCGTTTTCTTCCGAATCGCTGGCGTGGGCGGCGTTCACCATGATGGTCTGGCCAAACTCCCTGCGAATCGAACCCGGTGGCGCTTTGGAGGGGTCCGTCGGCCCCAGGATATCCCGGATCTTGCGCACCGCCTCAACCCCTTCATAGACCAGCGCAATACTCTTCTCCGTGCCGGGCTTCTTCTGCTCTTCCGGCGGGGTCTCAGACGGCGTCCGGCCCGACATAAATCTGACGATGTTCTCGAACTGGTTGTCGCCGAAAATCGGGCCCAGAATCGTGCCAATTTGTTGCTCCTGCTCCGGGCCCACCTTCAAGCCAAGGTCCTTCTCGATCGCCGCCCGGGCTTTGGCCGCAACTACCTCCTTGAGCTTAGTGCGCAGCACTTCGCGCACCGGCCCGTAAAAATCCACCGCCTGCGCGACGCTCATCCGGTGGACCTTGACGGCGACGATAAACAATCCCGTCCGCGAAAAGAAGTCGATCATGTTCCCAGGCCGGCCCGTCGGAAAACGGAAATTCTCGGGCTTGATTAAGACCAGCGTTCGTTGCCCTTTCTCGTTCGGCTGATAGCCGATCACGTTCTCCAGTACCCCGCCATCCGAATCCGAGTATTGCGTCCAGATCCTCAGCTTCGATTGCGCTTCCTCCGGTGTCGGGGCTGCGAGGACCGCCGGCTCGAAATAGCGGACCTGGCCATTCTCGTCAGTGATCAGGTCGCCATAGGTGTCGCGGATGGTTTCGCCTCCGCGGCGGTCGGTGCTGATGTTGCCTACCACCGATCGGGTCTTCCGCACCGCGTCATCCCCCTGAAAAAGCAGCACCATGACTCGCCGGCGCCGTCCCGTCTTTGGGTCGGCCGCGAAATTCTGCACGATATAGTTGTATATCAATTCCTGAATGCGCCGGTCCTGGGGGTCGTTGGTCGAGATGGTCTCCTCCGCATACCTCTTCACCAGTTCAGGGCTGGGGGCAAACATCCGGGCGCCCACAAGATCAAGGCCCGTCCGCGTGATCAGCCGGGTCAATATGCCCCCGGTGCGTGACTTATGCAGCGAATAGGGCGTGATGATGACGTAAGCGAGCTGCTGGGGCATACGGCTATTTGGTCGAGGCAGGCTTAACCGGCTCCGCCGCCTTCGGCTCAGCAGGCGTCGCCGCCGTCGAGCCTTTGCCCCCCAGGATCTTGAACATCACTGTCCCGCACGTCGGGCATTTGCCTTTGATGGCCTTGCGCCCGTTCTTCATCGTTTCTTCGGCCCCATCCACAATTTCCTTTTTGGCCTTGCATTTGACGCAGTATCCTTCAGGCATAAAAAATGTTCCTGTACCATCGCTTCATGCGTGGCGCAGTGATGGGAATAGCTTATGAAGCGGGTATCCCGACCGTCAAGGCGGAATGCGCAATTCACGCAACTGCCTCATCCGTAGGCAGTTCTCTCAGCTTTGTCTTCAGGACCTTCCCGGTGGCGTTGCGGGGCAGGGCAGGCAGTACTACCACCTTCCGAGGCACCTTATAATCAGCGAGTTTCCTTCGGACGAAGTGCTGAATCGCCTTTTCCTCCAGGCGTACCCCGTCATCCGCCGAAACGAAGGCGATGGGTTGTTCTCCCCTTCGAGGATCGAGTTTGCCTACCACGGCCGCTTCTTTCACACCGGGAAATTGATACAGGATTTCCTCGATCTCCCGCGGATAGACGTTGATGCCGTTGACCAGCAGCATGTCCTTCTTCCGGTCCGTAATGAAATAGTACCCCTCGGCATCCCGGTAGCCGATGTCGCCGGTCAGCAGCCAGCCGTTTCGCATCACTTTGGCAGTTTCCTGCGGCTGGTTCCAATAGCCCAGCATCACGTTCCCGCCCCGGACGCATAGTTCCCCGACTTCCTCGGTCCCCAGCTCCTTGCCGAAATCATCTTGGATGCTGACGGCGACATGGGCGATCGGTAGGCCAATCGACCCCGGCTTGCGAGTCCCATCAAGCGGATTCTTGGTCACGACAGGGCTCGCTTCACTCAATCCGTAGCCTTCAATGAGCGGAATGTGGAACTTGGCCTCGAACTCGTTCAACACCTGCACCGGCAAAGGGGCCGCGCCGCTGACGCAAAGCCGCACCGGAAACGGGACTGGGATCGTCGCGTTGACCATGCCTCGGAAAAACTGCGGAATCGCCGGCAGCACCGTTGCCTGCCGTTGAATGATCTCCTGCAAGGTATTTCGCACCGGGTGGAGCGACTTCACGAGCACCATGGACCCTCCCACCAGTAGCGGCAACAACAACCCAACCGTCAACATATAGCTGTGGAACAGCGGCAGGAGCACCGCGAACCGATCTGCATCGACTGTCTGGAGAACAATCCGGCAGCTTTCAACGTTATGCAGCAGGTTGTGGTGGGACAACATCGCCCCTTTGGGCCGCCCCGTTGTGCCGGATGTGTAAATCAGCACAGCCAAATCGGACTCGGAGGCAGGATGTCCGCGAACCTTCGAGCCGGAGCTTGGCGTGCCTCCTTCAGACCCGTTTGTCTTCGCCTGGTGTTCACCAACACTCTCGACCTTCAACAGCTTCAGATGCGGGCGCGCCGCGGCGAGCGCCCGGAAATGCGAACCGAGCTCGGCGTCCGTGATCAGCACGTCGATGCCGGCGTCAGCCAGGATGAAATTTACCTCGTCCGCTTTGAGGAAATTGTTGATCGGGACGACAACCGCGCCCAGGTGCAGAATCCCGAAGAGCGCCGGGATGAATTCCGGGCAATTCTTCAGCCAAAGCCCTACCCGATCACCTGGTTTGACCCCACAGGCGTTTCGCAGCTGGTCGGCGAACCGCACCGTTTGTGCCCAGAGCTCCCCGTAAGCATATTCGCGCTCACCCCAAAAGAGCGCAATCTTTTCGGATCGCTTCTTCACTGATTCTGCAAAGGCGCTGGCGAGGTTCATTAAAAGTATAATATGGAGAAGGGCAGGGTAACGCAATCGGTTCGTGGCTCTCCCAACATTTTAGCACCCAACGATTTCCCCATCGCCATTTTTCCCCTTCCACTTATACTTCCCGCGTGGTCGATACGGAACAGAAACTGCAAGCTTATCTGCCGACACTTCGTTCCGCCTCCTGGGTCGCCGTTGATACCGAGGCGGACAGTTTGCATGCTTACCCGGAAAAAGTCTGCCTGATCCAAATCAGTACCCGCGCAGGCGATCGGCTCATCGATCCGTTGGCTGGTTTCGCTCTTGCCCCCCTGCTCGAGGCTCTGTCAGGCCACGAGCTGATCATGCACGGTGCCGATTACGACTTGCGTTTGCTCCAAAAACACCACGAATTCATTCCCAGCTCCATTTTCGATACGATGCTGGCGTCGCGGTTGCTTGGCGTGCGGCAGTTCAGCCTGGGCGGCCTGGTCGAAACCTACCTCGGAGTAAAGCTCGAAAAAGGGGCGCAAAAAGCAAATTGGGCCCTCCGGCCCCTGACCGAACGCATGGAACGTTACGCCCGGAATGACACTCATTACCTCAAACCTCTGGCCGACAAGCTCAAAGCGGAGCTGGACACCAAGGGTCGCCTGGCCTGGCAACAGGAATCCTGTTCCCGCCTCATCGCCGACTCCACCCGCGAGCGTCCCATCGACCTGGATTCCGTCTGGCGACTTAAGGGCAGTCACTTGCTGAGCCGGCCCGCCCTCGCGATCCTGCGCGAGCTCTGGCAGTGGCGCGAGGGAGAGGCGGTGGCCGCGAACCGGCCGCCGTTTTTTGTAATGAGCCACGATACACTCGTGCACCTCGCCGTGGCATCGGCCTCGGCAAAACCCATCGAGCCGCTCTTCCCGAAGCATCTCTCAGAACGCCGGCGCAACGGCGTCACCAAAGCCATCGCGAGGGGACTGGCCGTTTCACCGGAGCACCATCCGTCGTTCCTGCGCTCAGCCGGCCGCCGGCCTAGCGACACTGAGCGGCGCCGGTTCGTCGACCTGCAAAAGCGTCGTGATGCCCGCGCCGCCGAACTGGACATCGACCCCACCCTCATCGCCAGCCGCGCCACACTCTCGGACCTGGCGCATAGCTGGGACAAATTCTCGCCCGAGTTGATGAATTGGCAGCGCCAGCTCCTTGAGTCCTAAACACCCGTCACCTTACAACCTCAAACGCGAACCCCTTCAAGTACTCCGTTTCCGGGATCATCGGAATAATGGGATGGTCGGGCGATTGCGAATAAGTCGCGACGCGCCGCAGAATCCGGCGCACATCGAACGCCGCGGAAAGCACGGTGTCCTGGAAGAGCCCCGCATCGACGTGGTGCGAGCAACAGAATGTCGCCAGTATGCCCCCAGGTTTCAGCAGCTTCAGCGCTCGCAGGTGAATCTCCTTGTAACCGCGCAACGCGTCCGGGACCGAGGCGCGGTTTCGCGTGAACGACGGCGGATCGAGAACGATCAGGTCCCACCGCGGCAGCACCTTCTCGTGCGGCCGGGTTGTCGTTTGCGCCTTGAGCCAGTCAAATACGTTCACCGCTTCGAATGAACACTTCTCCGCCAGGCCATTAGCTGCCGCATTCCGCGTGGCGGCAGCGATGGCTTCCGCGCTCTGGTCGAGGAAGTGGACGTGTGCAGCCCCTGCCCGGGCCGCGTGCAGGCCGAAGCCGCCGATAAAACTGAACGCATCCAGCACCTGGCCGCCGTTGGCCAGCTCGGCGACTCGGTGGTAATTGACCTGCTGGTCCAGATAGAGTCCGGTCTTGTGCCCCGCTACCAGGTCCGTCTCGAATTTCAACTTGTTCAGGTTTACGGTCACCGGCCCGGCGACCTCTCCGTCAAGCATCCCGTTCGCTTCCGGGAGACCTTCAAATTTGCGCGACCCCACATCGCTGCGTTCGAGGATGGCGCGCGGCGCGAAAATCGCCCTCAGCGCTGCGAGGATCAGCGGCTTGCGCTGGTCCATGCCGAGCGAGGAGATCTGAACCGCCAGCACGTCCTCGTATTTGTCGACGATTAACCCGCTGAGGAAATCACTCTCGGCGTTCACCACGCGAAAGGAGGTCGCCGCCGGCAACTGCCTTTGCCGCACGGCCCAGGCCGCTCGGATACGCTCCTCAAAGAAGGCCTGATTGATTTCAGCCCGCTCGGGCGCGAGGACGCGCACATTGATCCTCGACTTCGAGTTATAAAAGCCCACTCCCAGCAGCCGCTGCCGATGGTCTTTCACCTGAACCAAATCGCCGTCCGCGGCCGGGTGTGTGAGCCTGAGAATCGAGCTGTGGTAAACCCACGGATGGCCCGCGACGATCCGATCAGCTTCCCCCGGTTTTAGTAATACAGTCGGCAACGATTCCATAGGTTTGTAAACAGTTAAGGCCGGTGTGCCAGGCCCCCCGGAACATAAGAGAGGCTGCCGCTAACTGAAAGCGCCAAATCCCCCGCCCGGCCTCCGTAGCTTTAGCCAGGGAGGCTAAACCCCTTCGACCCCCTCTATCGACCATCAACTCTCAACTATCAACCACCCAGACGGCTCAGTGCGCCAGGCGGGTGATCATCGCGTAGATGATCAGGACCAGCAGGATGATGCCCAGGCCGAAGAAGAAGTAACCGAAGCTCCTCGCGATGCTACGCCACCGCAGCCATTCGTCGCGGACGCGGAAATCATCCAGCCGACCTTCCGCCACGAGGCGCTCATACCAGCGGCTGCGTTCGTGCAGCATCTCGTTCTTCGAGACCCGGCCCGAGAAGATGACGGTGTCCATCGGGAATTTTTCAATCCGGAAATGGGTGTTGAAGAAATGAATGGAGAAGATGAAGCCGGCCGCCAGCAGGGCTTCGTCGGAGTGAATGACCAGCGCGATGTTAATCAGCCAGCCCGGTAGGAAGCGGGTGAAAAACGTCGGGAACCACATGAACAGGCCCGACGAGCCAATGATGAACACGCCCCAGAACACGGCGAAGTAATCGAACTTTTCCCAGTAGGTCCACCGGTCGAAGTGCGGCTTGGGTCCTTTGCCGAAGAACCATTTGTTGTGCGCAACGAAATCGCGCCAATCCTGCATCGTCGGCATCATGGAATCCGGCCCAAACACCACGTTCCAAAGCCGCTTGAGGCTCCATTTGCCGCTCTGAGGGTCGCGCACTCGTTTACGACCAGTCCAGCAGCTGGCGGTCACAGCGACGACGTGCAAGCCGAAATACAGGAACGTGACGATGGCGCCCAGCCGATGCAGCGCGCGTGCGGTTTCCGCGCCGCCAATGATCGAGAACATGGTCCTGGCCCAGTCCGTATAGTAAAACTTGAGCGGCATGCCCGTAATCACCAGGAGGAGAAAGCTGGTCACCACCAGGAAGTGCAGGAACCGTTCGAACGGAGCAAAGCGCGTAAACCACTCACCGCCGTTCTGCGTGCTGATCTTCGCCTCGCGGAACTTCTTCGAGTCGTGCAGATACAAGTAACCCGCGCGGAAAAGCCACGCGCCCGTGTGCCCGCCGAAAAATACGAACACGCCCACCAGCAACGCCGTCATGCATAGGAACGTGGCATGGAGCAGCGGATAATTCTTGCCATCCAGGGGATTGGCATGGGGCCTGTAGAGCGTGAACCCCATCGTGGCGCCCGGATGGCACTGCCGGCAGGTGGCCAGGATATTGGTTTTGGACAGGTGCGAGTTGGGGTTCGAAGGGGGCAAAACGTCGTGATGACCGTGACAATCGTAACAGGCGGCAACGTCGGATGCGACGGTAGGTTTGCCCAGGGCCATCGCCTTGCCGTGATAGGTGTCTCGATAGTGGCTGAGGCGATCTTCATGGCAACGGCCGCAGCGCTGGTCGCTCGCCATTTTGAAATGGCCGTTGCGCGGGGTCTCCACCTGGTGGGCGGTGTGGCAATCGGTGCAAACCGGGCCGCGCTTATCGGCTTTGGCCAGGAGCTGGCCATGAACGCTCTTATTGTAGATCTCTTCGATTTTTACGTGGCATTTGCCGCAGGTCTTGGCGACGTTGGCTTTGTTGATCGGTGAGTCGCGGTCCACCGCGCGCCCGATATTGTGCACCCCGTGGCAGTCGTTGCACGAAGGGGCCACAATCAGGCCCATCTTGAGCAGTGCCCGGCCATGAATGCTATCCATGTACTGCGCCGCCGCTTCCGGGTATTTCATCTGGTACTCTTTGGTCAGCCCGGGATTGCTGTGGCACTTCGCGCAGGTGCTGGGCAGGTTGAGCTTGAACACGGGCGAGTCGGCGTGCTTGGCGGGGAGGATTTCGTGTGAGCCGTGGCAATCCGTACAGGTGGCCGCACCGGAAGCGCCCCGCGCATGACTCGCCCCATGGATGCTCGCCACGTACTCGCGCCCAGGCGCCTCATGGCAGCTCGCGCAGTTTACCGGCTTGGCCGCAACGTTGTCATCGGGATGCTTGACGGTGAGGTCGGCGTGGCAACTGGCGCAGGTGTTGGTGTGGTGGGCACTCGCGGCCAGGCGCCCTTCATCGACAAAGAGCGAAATCCCCTGTCCCGCGGCATTGGTTTTGAACAGCGTCTTGTCCGAGTGACAGTCCAGGCACGCGGCGTTGGGATTCTTTTCGGCGGCCGCAACCGAACTCAGCCCGAGGCCGAGCCAGGCGATCAGCGCCAGCAGGCGGCAGCAGAATTGAAACTCGAAAATTGGAATAAGCGCACGGAAGAACCACGAGCCGGGGCGGGGACGGCCACGTCCCCGAACGTACCTCACCTCTGCTGACTCCACGTGGACCTGGCCATCCCCGCTCCAGTGGATCGACAAAGCACTCGAGCGGCTACCGCGGTCAAAGCTGTAAATTCGGTTCACTGAAGGCATTGGATTAGAGTCCGCCGGTGTGGCAATCATTGCAGGCCCCATCGACTTCATCTCCCGGGTGTTTGAACTTCTGGCCGTCGGGAGCGAGCTGCTTCAAGTCCGCCCCGTTGCCCTGGGCGAGGATGGTGTGGCAGGTGCTGCAATCGCTGGCCTTGATCGAGCGCTTGCCATCTGGCGTCTTGTGCGAACCGTCGTGGCAACGGAAGCATCCGGGCCAATCCTTGTGGCCGAGATTATCCGGGTACACCTGCCAACTGGCCTTCATCTCGGGGAAGAAATTGTTGGTATAGATCTGCTGGACCGCGGTAATCGCCGCTCTCACGCTCGGCTGGCGATCGGGGAATTTGTCGGCAGGGTAGCGTTCGGCGAGGATCGTGGCAACGCCTTGGACGGCCTGGGTTTCATTCGTGTATTTGCGCGTCAGTGCGTACAGCGCGTTGGTCTTGATCCAGGGCAGCGTGCGATCGATTTTCTCGAGCGAAATCGCCAGGTTGACGGCGCTGTTTGGCGACTCGTACCGGTGAGCGGGCCGGTTATGGCAATCCATGCAGTCCATCCGCCGCACCTGCGCCGCATCGACGCTGTTCGTGAATCTGGGGGAGCGAAATTCGGTCACGACGCCTTGCGCATCGATCATCCGGACCCAGGGAATTTTCTGACGCGCCTCATCGGTCGCAAGATACTCAATTTTGTTGCCCACGTTCATGTGCCAATGAATCCCGCCGACCGGCCCGTGGGTGGAGTCGCCGCCGCCGACCTTGAGCAGCATGCGGACCGTGAACGGCGAATTGGTTTCGTCGCCGAGAAAGTAATTGTAGGTGCGCTCGACGTTGCCGACGAACTTCTTGGGCCAGTGACACTCCTCGCAGGTCTCCTGGGCCGGACGCAGGTTTTTCACCGGAGTGGGAATGGGCCGTGGATATTTGTTGGCCGTGGTGGCATAGACCTGATAGGTGCCGGACAGCTTCGAACGGACGTACCAGGTGGCGCCCTTGCCGATATGACATTCGGCGCAGGCCACCCGTGCGTGCGGCGAGTGCGAGTAAGTCACAAACTCCGGTTTCATCACACCATGACAGGCCTGGCCGCAAAACTGCACCGACTCTGTAAAGGTATAACTGCGGTAACTGCCCAGCGCCGAGACCAGCAGGAAAATAACGCTGGCGGCCAGAAACAAACCGAACCGTTTGCGATCGCGCGGCAGCGTTAAATCAATGCGCAGCGGCGCGAATGGCCCTGCCGTTCGGACGATTTGGCGATTACGGAAGAAGGCGCCGAGAACTCCCAGCACCGCGCCCATCACCAGGAAGCCTGGAGCCACGAGGTAAGTGAGAATCCCAACGTACGGATTGGCAAAATGCGCCATCGCATCCAGCAGCAGCAGCAGCAGGAAGGAAAACAAACTGCCGACCATGACCACCAGGCCGGTCAAGCTCACCCAGTTGCGGAACACGGAAGAGCGGCGCGGCGGCGCTATCGGAGCGGCAGAGAAGGGTTCAGCACTCATTACGCAGATTGCTTCGAAAGAACGCAAGGAACACAGAGAAATCTTTTGATTTCCAATTCCTTGTCGTCTCGGTGGTCTTTTGTGGCCATGTTCGCAGTTCGCTTTCGGATTTCGAGCTTCCCTTCGAGCTTAGCGGGCCCCGGGATGCGGCGCACTACGGGGCGCCAATCCCGGGGCTCGTGAGGTTAGCAAAGACCTACTTCTTTAAGGTGCGCATGTAGGCCACCAGCGCTTTCGCGTCGGCGTCCGAGATGCCCTCGGTGGGCTTCATCACGGACTTGCCGTCCTTGTCCTTGAGGCCCTCTTTGATGGCTTTGACGCCGGCTTCGTCTTTCAACTCGGCCTGCACCTTGGCATCGGTATAGTCTTTAGCGCCCAGTTTCTTGCCCATCTTGGTCTCGCCTTTGCCATCGGCTCCGTGGCACTTGGCGCAGTCCTGTTCATACTGAGCTTTGGCGTCCGCCGCGAGCGCGGACCCCGCGGTGAGCGCCATCGCGGCGACCACCAGTGGTATTAGCTTCTTCATGTTTTTAGTACTTTGTTTCAACTGACTGTCAGTCTCGGCCCGAAGCGCCTGCCGGCGGGAAAGCGAATTCACCGTTGGCACCGCCCGGTCCGAAATCGTTGTTCCTCTTCCTGGCCACCCGTGCACGGTTCGGCCGTCACGACGCTGGGTGCTTCTCGGAGAGGAACAGCTTGATAAACACCGTCAAAATGATGAACGGCAGAAAGAAGAGCAGGGTGCCCATAGCCCAGCCTTCCAGGCCTGCGATTTCCATCTTATAGCTCATGATTCCCCGCAGGCTCTTCGAGAAGAGTTGTCCGCCGATGACGACGTTCCAACGCATTGCCAGCACACCGATCAGAATCAAAGCGGCGCTCGCAAAATACATGCGCCGGCGGACCAGCTCCGGCACCTGCTTGCGGATTAACTGCAGCACTCCGAGCAAGATCAGCGGCACCAGCGTGCCACACATAACCTGGCCCAGGCTCAACGTGTAGAACAGTTTCTCGCGCGCCATGTATTGCATCACTTGGAAGCCTTCTTCGGCGGAGTAAATGCGATGCACCCAGTCCAGCGCCTCGATCGCCGCGTCCATTACCAGCGCGTAGAACAGGAACATGCACATCACATCCAGGCACTTCATATCCACGGTTTTGCGCCTAATCCAGCTCAGGACCATGTAATTGAACACGCACAGCGCTATGCCTGACACCATCGCCGACATGATGAAAATGATTGGCATCAACGAGTTGCCCCACCACGGGTTCGCCTTGACGGAGCCGAAGATGAACCCCACGTAACCGTGCAGCAGAAAAGCCGAGGGGATGCCGACAATCGACAGGATATGTCCGATCCGGTGGTCCAGTTTGACCGCCGGCTCGGAAACATCGGTCACGCCAACCGTGAACAATCGATAAAGGATGCCTTTGAAACCCGGCGTTGTCTCCGACCACCGCACGAAGTCCTGGCGGTAATTGAACCACAGTTCCAGCAGCAGCACGGCCATCAGATACCACGCATAAACAAATCCGAAGATCGCCATGGGTGACGTCAGGTGGGGCGTCATCATCACTTCGAAGCACCGCTCCGGATGCCCGAGGTGAAAGAGCAGCGGCAGCGGCGCGCACAACAGAAACGCGAACGCGGTGAGCAGGGACAGCCGGTAAACCGGTTCGAGGGCCTTGACGTTAAACACACGCACCAGCGACGCCATGATGAACGCGCCCGCCACCAGCCCGGTGATGTAAGGGTAAAGCACGATCAGCACGCTCCACAACGGCTGCTGCGTCGCTTCGTTCGGATAGACGTACCCCTCGAAATGCGGCGCCAGTTCGAGCACGACATTCGTAATCACGTTGGTCATGTTACCTGACCTCCTTGTCGATGCCCGCGTAGAACAGGCGAGGCTCCGTCCCCAAATGCGGCTTGAGGGCTTGCACGCGATTATTCTGGTAAAACTGTTGGATGGGGTCGTCGGGAACCGGGTTCTTTAGGTCGCCGAACACTCGCGCCTGGGTCGGGCACACTTCCACACACGCCGGTTTAAGCCCGCGGGTAATCCGATGGTAGCACAGCGTGCATTTCTCTGCCGTCTTGGTGGCCGGACTGAGGAAGCGGCAGCCGTAGGGGCAAGCCTGGATGCAGAACCCGCAACCGATGCAGTACTTGGGATCGATGAGCACCGCCCCATCCGGAGCGTCGAACGTCGCGCCAACGGGGCACACCTGCACGCACGGTGAGTGGTGGCAAAGGTTGCAAAGCTTGGGGACGAAGAATGAATGTTGAATCTGTTCCTTCGGCACGGACGGCTCGGGGAAACCATGCATCCCTCCCTCCGGGCAATCCACCAGCGTCTCGCCCCGTGCTGCGCCGGAGCCGGGCTCGGGCTTGGTGATGATGTAGCGTTCGATCCAGGTGCGAAAGTAAGGGCCTTCGGGAACGTGATTCTCCTTCTTGCAGGCTTCGGCGCACAAGCCGCAACCGATGCACCGGTTCGCATCAATTGCCATCACCCACTTGTGTTTGGTCGGATCGTAACCTTTAGCCGCGCCGGTGCTCACGAGGACCTTCTGGACCGCCGCTTTAGCGGTGCGGGCCAGCGGAGCCGCCATCAGCCCGGCGAGGGTGGCGCCGATTTTACCGAGGACGCTGCGGCGGGAGAAGTTGTGGCTCATGGGACCTCCGTGGGAGAGTGGGGGACGTGGCATTCGGTGCACTTGGACCCCGTGTAGTGCTCTTTGACCACGATCTGTTTGTGCCACTTGGGCCGGGACGGGTTGGCTTCGTGGCAGCGGAGGCAAACCGCGAACGTGCTCTTCTCGATGTTTTCCTTCTTCGGGTCGTTGGAATGGACCTGACCGGGGCCGTGGCAACCCTCGCAGGACAGGGTCTTGTGCTCGTGTTTGGACAGCTTCAACACCTCGTCGGAATGGCATTCGTCGCAAGCCTTTTTCCCGGCAAACACCCGGTCCCGCTCTTGCAGTTCCGTCAAAGCGTCTCCGCGAAACCAGCCATACTGCCGGAACGAGGCCGGCGTAAGGATATACCGGGCAACCGAATAAAACGCCACGATCCCGACGGCCAGCAGGCAGAGCCGGAGGACCTGGGGCGGCATGTTAAAAAGGCGTCGCATGGACCGGTTTAGTTGTTTATGTCACGGCGCTTAGCAATTTTCGCTCGATCATTGGAAACACAGATAAGCCCTCCCGGCCCGGGCGGCTTCCCTTCCCTTGCTGTTCTATTAGCTTTTTTTGCCCTGCCCAACGCCGGAAAAGGTTTTGTGAGCGGTTACATGCAGAATTATTAGGTTTAATAACATCTATGGAAGTCCGCTGAACGCGAATTGCTCCAGTCCCTGCGGCCTGAAGTCGGCTTTTCGACGCGGAGAGATTGAGGACAGGAAAGGCGACAGCAAAACTAATGCGAGTCGTTGCAGCTAGCAGATTATTGCTTTCCTCAGAGCAACGAAAAAGGGGGAGCCAAACGGCTCCCCGTGAAAACAACCAAATCCCTGGAGCAGGACTACTTCTTGAACGAGCGAATATGCGCAACCAGAGCTTTGACTTCGTCATCGCTCAAATTGCTGAAGGCCTTCATCTTGGTCTTGTCGCCGTCCTTGACGCCTTCTTTGATGGCTTTGGTCAGGGCATCGTCCTTGAGGTCGGCCTGGACCTTGGCGTCCGTGTAATCCTTGACGCCCAGTTTTTCGCCCATCTTGGTTTTGCCCTTGCCATCTTCTCCATGGCATTTGGTGCAATTCTTTTCCCAGAGTTCCTTGGCGTCGGCGGCGCGAACCGAGACCGCACCCACCGTCAGCAAGGCGAGACTGACTACGATTAGTTTTTTCATAGACTATAGTTGCCCGTTAACCTGTTAGATGTCTGATAACCTGGTTTATTCAAAAATGGCCGCGTCGCCGGGCCTTGACCAGCCAAAAACCTACTTCTTCAGGCTACGGACGTGGGCTACGAGGGCCTTCATGTCGTCGTCGCTTAGGCCTTCTGCGGCCTTCATCTTGAGCTTTTCGCCGTCTTTGACGCCTTCCTTGATGGCTTTGAGCATGTCGCCGTCCTTAAGCGTCGCCTGCAATTTCGCGTCGGTCAGGTCTTTGATTTCGAGCTTCTTGCCCATTTTGGTGTCGCCTTTGCCATCCGCCCCGTGGCACTTGGCGCAGGTCGTTTCCCAGGTTTGTTTTGCGTCGGCTGCCGAGGCGGAAAGCGCGGTGAGCGCGAGCGCGGCCACGGCCGTGAGGATCATCTTATTCATGTTTTATTGTTCTTTTTGTTGCTTGTTTTCAATTTGCTCAGCGCGAGCAAAAGCCGGTTGGGTTAGCGGGAGTGCGTCCTTCATGCACGGATGTTTCGCACCGCTGCCCGTAGCGCAGGTTTCCAAACCTGCTGTATCGCCGACTTCCAAGTCGGCAAAGCATTGAAGTGCTGGTGGCGTCCGCAGGTTTGGCAACCCGCGATACGGTCCCGCGACGCGGGAGAAACCTGCGTTACGGCCGCTGCTGTCGCGACATTGTCGCGTGTGTGAATTAGCCATGTCATGCAGTGGTGGTACACGGGGCGACCAGGTCGGCCAGCTCGCAGAGCGCCTCGTAGTAATCGTCTTTCGAGATCCCCAGCGCCGTGGACCCAAACGTCTCGGCGTCGTCAGCCGAGGCGAATTCACCGTAATTGACCAGTACGAGTTGGTAGAGCACCAGCGATGGCACCCGGTCCAATTGGTTCTCAAAGACCGGGTGGACGCAAATTGTGAAACCGTCCTCCGGCGCCTGTCCTTTGGCGACCGGATGCGCGAATTCCCCCGCCAGCAGCGGCCCACCATCAAACCGGACCTCGCACGGATACCGGACACAGGTCCGGTCTTCGAGCAGGCGGAGCAGGTCGTCCCAGCCGAGCTGCGGCCCGTACTTCTCCCGGACCTCCGCGCCCTTGAACGCGAGATGCGCGTTGAGCGACTGCCGAGCATCGTCAATGGTAAGCTGCTTGCTCATAAGTGACAGAGGCAGGTTCGAGCGCCGGCGCCAGGCCGTTTTTCCCTTCGTTGGCCTGGCAAAGCTTGCCCTGAAGGATGGGAATCGACATCCGCAGGAACACCGTGTAGCAAAGCAACCCGAACGCCCAAATCCCCAGGCACACCAGCGTTTCGTTGAGCGAGGGCGAATACTCCACCATCTCGCCCAGCGGCGTGGGAATGAACCCGGGCACCACCAGGCCCATGCCTTTTTCAATCCAGATGCCCACGATGGCCAGCACGCACGCCGCGTTCAGGTATTTGATGCTCTTGCTCAACGGCAGCACCAGCAGCGCCATCGAAATGAAGTTGAACGCGATCGCCGTCCAGATCCACGGCACCAGCGCGTGGTAGCCGTGCAGCCCGAACAGGAGGTACTTGGACGACGCGACGTGCGACGTGCGCGTGTAGAATTCCTTGAAAATTTCGTTCGCCAGCAGGAACACGTTGATGAGCATCGACACCTGCACGATGCTGCGCAGCGTCAGCAACGCCTTGTCGCTGATGCGGTATTCGGTGACGCGCCGGATGATCTGCAGCGCCAGAATGATCAGCGCCGGCCCGGCCGTGAACGCCGAAGCCAGGAAGCGCGGCCCGACAATCGAGGAATTCCAAAACGGCCGCCCGCCCAGGCCCACATAGAGAAACGCCGTTACGGTATGGATCGACACCGCCCACACAATCGCGACAAACACAAACGGGATATAAAACCACGTGGCGGGCCGCTTGCCGATGTAGCGGCAGTAGAGCAGGTAGCCGCAGATATGCACGTTCAGCAGCAGGTAACCGTTCAGCACGATGACGTCCCAGCTCAGCATCGACCCGGGAAAGTTGAATTTGCCGACACCCGGAATCAGATGCCAAAAGCGGTCCGGCCGCCCGAGGTCCACGGTGACAAACGCCAGGCACATCAGAATGGCGGCGACGGCGAGCAGTTCGCCGAAAATCACCAAGTCGTGCAGTTCTTTGTTGTTATAGATATAAACCGGGATGACCAGCATTGCGGCCGCGGCGGCAACGCCGACGATGAACGTGAAATTGGCGATATAAACTCCCCAGGAAACCTGGTCGCTCATGCCGGTGGTGATCAGCCCGTGGACGAACTGCTTCGCGTAGGCGTTAATTCCGAGGAAGATGAAGATGCTGAGGAAACCCATCCAGGCGTAGTAGCGCCAGTCCCCGTCGAACGCGATGCGGGCGCAGCGCCAAATGAACACGAAATAATTCCTGGTTTTCGTGGTCAGGCTCATACGTCAAAGTAGTAGAAGAACCGCGGTGAGGTGCCGAGTTCCTCTTTCAACTGGATAAAGACCCGCTTGGTCCGCAGGATGTACGCCACTTCGCTCTCCGGGTCCAGGACATTGCCGAACTTCCGCGCCCCGGCGGGGCACACTTCGAGGCACGCGGGATATTTGCCGGCGCGGGTGCGCTGGATGCAGAAATGGCATTTCTCCATCACGCCCTGCCGGCGCGGCCGGTTGCCCAGGTACGACATTTCCGGGTTGAGCTTGTCTTTGGGAATCGACGGTTTGGTCCAGTTGAACCGCCGGGCAAAATAGGGGCAGGCGGCTTCGCAGTAGCGGCAGCCGATGCACCAGTCATAGTCGATGACGGTGATGCCATCGGGCTCCTGCCAGGTGGCTTTGACCGGGCACACTTTCACGCAGGGCGGGTTCTTGCATTGCTGGCACTGGACCGGCATGTAGAAGAAGCCCTTCTCGGGGACGAATGCCGGCGCGTAATTGTGGTCGCCCTTCTCCATATCGAGCGAGCCGTGCGGCATCTTGAGCACCCGGATGTATTGGATCTCCGGGTCGCGCGACTGGTTGTTTTCGGCGACGCACGCATGCACGCATTTGCGGCAGCCGATGCAGCGAGTCAGGTTCAGGCAATACACATACTCGACGCCGTCCATCGGCTTGTAATCGCGCACGTGCGGGCGCACCTGGTACTGCTTCTCCACCTCGCGGGTGATGCGGTCCAGGACCTTCTGCATCTCCTCGGGATTCAATTCCTTGTAGTGCTTCTGCAGGAATCTCTCCACCGAAGTGTAATCGGTGAGCTCGCGCAGCGGCGCCAGGCTGGTGGCCAGCGCGGCGATGCCCGAGGCCAGCACCGCCGACGTGCGCAGGAAACTGCGCCGGGAGGTCTCGGCGGGAGCCGGACCGGCACCGGGATATTTCGCGTCAGCCATTTACTTCTCTCCGTTCTCCGCGTGCTGCGCGGTTAAATTGAGCGGATGCAGCGGGTGCGGCCCCGGCGCGGGTTGCCGCGACGGAAACGCCGGCGAATGGGGGTTGTGACAGGACGTGCAAACCTTCCGGTCGATGGGTCCCAGCTCGCGCTTCCAAAAGCCGCTCGTGCGCCCGTGCACGCCCGCCTCCCAATCCCGATACGTCGGGCCGTGGCAACTGCCGCACAGCGCCGGGCTCTCCACAATCTTCAGGTGCCTGCCGTCGCGGGTCTGCAGCGCCTCGAGGTTGTTCTCGTCGTGGCAGTTGAAACAGTTGTTGTTCCGATGATGCCGCCCATGCGCCATCACGATGTTCTGATGCTCCTTCGGCACCACCACATCCCCGTCGGCATCGAGCTTGAGCTTTAGCGGCTTGTTCTTCTCGTGGCAGGTGTAGCAATCGAAATCCGACGTATCGCCGCCGGACTTGACCAAATCGGCCGCCGACACTCGCGCCGTCGCGGTGCTGATGAAGTTGGTATCCACCAGCGGGATCGCGGGGGATTTCGCTGGATGCCCCCAGAGATCCATGTAAAAGGCCGCGCTAAGCCCCAGAAACGACAGGCTTAAAACAGTCAGCACCCACTGGCCTTTGGCGGTGTCCGTCATGTCGGCGGCATGATGCCGCCATCCCTCGGCAAGCCGCCTTACATCCTTTGCCCAACAGTTACCGTTTTTTGTTCCGGCAACATTAAAATTTGTACACTGGACGCCGTTTTGATAAGGTTTTCGTATGCGCTGGGTGAGCGCGTGACACACGGCAGCCACTTCGACCGTACCTGGGCGCCATCGTTGTCGGCTATAGCCTACAAATCGTCCTCGTCCCCGTCCTCGTAATCGATCCGCCGCCCGGTCTCATTGCAGGAGACGACGTTAGGAGTCTCTAATCGAAACCCCGCGTTCAAGGTTCGATGTTCAGGCTTCATCTCGGCCCCGTTCTCCAAATCCTTCTCGTCCGTTCGCGAAGTTGTGGGATTGTATTACGGATCCCCTGCCGGGGCACGCACCCCCCCACTTTATAGCTTTATCCGGTTTGAACCGGTTGTAACCGCTGTGAACCGGTCGGAACCAGTTGAACAGCTCGCGGCGCGGTTCAGTGGCGCACGGGTTTTGGCTGGAGGTGAAGGCGTCGGCATGGGTTCCAGCGGCCAACTTGAGCACAGGGGACAGGTGCTCGGGACCGAGCACAGAACACTGAGGGCGGGAGGCGGTGGCTGAGGTTTTCATATTGGTTCGGTGGTTCTATTTTTAAATCGCTGCTGTCATACTATATAGGGCCACAAAACGTGTTACGGGAATGCGCCCCGCTCAAGGCAGCCTCGTGAAGAGTGTCCCCCCCCGGCCTCCGTCCCGCCGTCGCTTCTCGTCCTCGTCACCGCGCCCGCCTGGCTCTTCCGGCTATCAACTATCAACTATCAACCACCCCGTCCCACCCCGTGCCGCCCCATGAAATCCCTTGACAATAATCGGTCCAACTGCTTTGCTAAACCCATGACCGTAGGAGAATCTAAGCGACGCCCGCCCGCGCCACGGACTGTCGCCTTTGCTTTTTCGATAGCAGAACCAGAAAGACCCACAAGCTCCTATGGATCAGCAAATTACAATCTCCCAGCCAAATCCCATGACGCCTTACAATGCGTCTAATATGACGCCCATTAATTGTTCCGTGAAACCTCAGGTATGAGCGCAATTGACACCAGCAGACATTTGCGAATCGGCATGTTGCTGGGAGTTCCTATCTACCAGTTGCTGGAGGACAACTGCTCCTTGGGCCATCGGAATCCACAAGATCGACACCAAATACCCAAGCACCTGATTCTTCCTGTTGTGCCGAGAGGAGCCATCGTGATCGGAGGCGGCTCGGGTGAGCATCCCGCCATAGCCCTGTACGATCCGGTACACTGTGTCGCACGATATCTAGAATGGTGCCTGCACTTCGAGCCGTCGAAGATCGATGAAGGCTTGAAAGCCACCTGCGCTCATGTTCAAGGTGACCTTCAGACGATTGAGTACTGCGAGTGGAGGAATCAGGACCACGTGGATTTTCGGAAGCGATGTGACGCGCTGTATGCCAATTACCAGGACGATCTGACGTTCGAGGCGTGGCTACTCGCAGCGGTGGGTGAGTTTGTATTCCACGTGATTCCAGCTTTCAGCCCGCTGGTCCAAGTCTGGCACGAGAAGTACGCTTCCGAGGCGACCTGTTGGTTCCACGCGATCTCCATTCCATACGAGAATGAACCGTATGGGGGTAACGGCAGGGACAGGTTCAAGATAATCGACACCGAACCCGGCGCTGCACCGAATGGCGGCCCAGCCAAGCGGATCGGCAATTCGGAAGTCGGTGGCGGGCCGCCATCGGTGAGCTAATCGTTACTTCACACTTTAGCCTCTCTCCTGTCTTGGCCGTAGCAAAACTGAAATGACGCAAAGATCATAATGCAAATCTCGCGCTTAGAACCCTTGAACTGGGGCGGGGACGGCCACGTCCCCGGAACTCCGCGCCAACAGGTTCGCCATGAGGCCGTGCCCGTCCCAGCCCCGGTGCAGGGTAGGCTGCCAGCGTGTTGTTGGAGTAATTGCGCAGTCGAATTGAGGCTTCCAGGTCGCGGTATTCCTGCTGCTACGAGGCGGCCCGGCCCGGATCTGTGTTGGTGAGGAAGGGGCCCAGGCTGGTGGGCAGGGCGGGGGAGTGGCCGTATTTGTGGCAGAAGTCCAGGTAGAAGCGCACCCACTTGTGGTAATCTGGACGTCGGCCTGCGGGAACCTTTGCACGGTCGAACTGCCGCTCGAAGGCGGCGCAAGTGTCTGCGGGAACTTCTTGCCTGGCAGCGCCTTTCGCTGATACCACCCCCCGTTGGACCGACCCGGGTGATTCTGCCAAAGTGGCCAAAGGGCGGCAAGCAGAAAAAGCTGCCGGAATTTGCCTTTACACCAAGGCCGGCAAAAGCTAAAGGTTGCTCCTGATGAATGCGAAGGATTCATTAGCGGCAGGGAGCCGTTTGGATATCCACCCGTTTCCGGATGATATCCAGATCTGCATAATCACTTGTTCGGCCAAATTGCGATGAAGACGCCTCAATGGATCAAGAAGCTTGGGGGACACGCGGGCGAGTTGTATGTGGCGGCGGAACTGTCCAAGCGTGGCATATCGAACGCGTTGCTACCAGAGAACTTCTCGGATGACGACATCATGGTAGGAAGAAAAGACGGTTCACGGCTCTGTTTCGTCCAAGTGAAGGCGTGCCACCCAGACAGAGCCAAGAGCTTCATTCTGAGAGAAACGGATGAGAAATGGACCAGAGCGAAGGAGAACGAATTCGTGGTCTTTGTGTGGTTGGGATCACCCCGCAAGAACGAAAGCCCACAGTATTGGGTGGCCAAGAAAAAGGATGTTGGCAGTGCCTGCGTGGCACATTCTGCGCATGGCACTCATAATTGGGAGAGGCGCTTTTATCCGAAGGATCTTCCTTCAGAGTGGCGGGACAAATGGCCGGTGATTGAGGATTATCTGAAGCGTGACCAATCGTGAGAAACAAGCCGAACCAACCGAATTCAGCGAAGCCCGCGATTGCGCCTCAGTCGCATGTCAGTGGTTCGTGGCGGGGGCTCGCTGATTCGGAACGTTCGGCCGCGGCATGAAAATCCTGGCTCAAGCGGTAGCTGCGTTCCTGGTAATAGGTCTCATGGTTTACGCTGCCTTGAAATCTGGAGGGCGCCGAGCGCGAGTGGCATTCAAGCCAGATCCAGCAAATGACAAAGAGGTCCTCGTGCAAGGTTGGACGGAAGCCGAGCTGAAGGAGATCCTGAAGAAATTTCAGACGAAATACGCAGATCGCCTGGGAAGCAATTTTTTGGCAACCATGCAAACGGAACCCAAACATGTCCGGCTCCGATTTCCCAATGACATGCCACCCGAAGAGTTCGGCTTCCTGGTGAATTACCTTCAGTATCCGGAGGACTTTGACCTGGCGAGTCGTGACATCGTGGCTCTGGGTCGCGTTACTCTTGGGCGGGATTTCAACCTTCCCGACGAAAAGCTCGCTGGTCAGAAGGCGCATTTTTACATCCCGAGCAATGATGAGGACTGCGACGTGGTCTATGTGCGTGTTGGCGATCGAACGTTTGAAAACTCCTTTGCATCGTGGCATTGGAAAGTCGTGACAGATAATCGTGTTCCGCGGGGTGTTGAGTTTTAGGATGAAACTAGGGCCGAACAAATGTGATGGAGGCGGCGACGAGACGGTGCGTCTGCGGCGTATTGGACGTCGGTGGCCCGCCGCGCCTCATCACGAACGCTGATATGAAGTTCACCGCTTTAGAGCGAGCAGTCTTGGATTGGATGGCGTCACACGTAGATGTTGCCAATCTTGCTGAGCAGATTGGGGCGTGCCAACCCACGGAGCGCGAGCTTACCGGTGTCGGCTCCTACACTAAGCTAGCGGTTCCACCCGACAAAGCCCGGATCGATCGCCCGCGCAGCCACAGTCCGATTGGAGGCCCTTGGATTGACGGGACCGATGGGATTCACCTTGGCGGGATTGCCCTGCTGTTTCTCGACGAGACGGGTTACATCAAGACGCTTGAGCTTGTCGCGAGTGGTGACCATTTTGACGAGCTCGCGACGGGATTTGTGCTGCACGCTCATACCGAACCAGTCGCTTCACCGAATAGAGGTCCGGCGGCGCCATCTGGCAATTCGGGAGCGACTGGAGGGCCGCCATCGGTGAGCTGATGGTTAGCCGAAGAATGAAGACGTCCGCAGTAACTATCCTTTTCGCGGTGGTGCTGGTTGCGGGGTGCGGAAGATACTTTGCGCCCGACATCAACTTGAAACGCTATGCAACTGAGAAAGAGATCGTCGGACGCTGGAATCTTGCCACGCAGACGCTGCAGATTGCGAACCGCGGCGGCTATGCCCCCGCGCCCGGGACGCAGCACGAGATCACGTTTCGAGAAGACGGAACGTGCGATTTTAGATCGATCACCGAGTTCGGACAGAAAGCCGAGTACAGAAATGCTCATGGCTCTTGGAAGCTCGAACACGATGCGGGGATGCAGAGCGAAAAGAAAAGAAGGAATCAAGTGAGCATCCGAATTAACGATCTCGGCATTAGGCTTTATCTCACAGAAGAAAATGGCCGTTTGCTGCTCTGGAATTTCTGGGGCGATCCCGACTCATGGGAGTTCATCAAATATGATAGGACTGGCTAACCTTCACTGCAATGGCCTCGCCGACTGCGTCCCTGTTCCAGTTTGGGCACCATTGGCGACGCGCCACTGAGCGCCACGTTAGCCACTTTATGCGCATCTCACTGCTTTTTGTCATCTCGTTGTTGATGCAGGGCTGTCAGTACGATCCGCATGCGCACCTTTATACCACTGAGAAACCGCAATCAGAAGACATTGCAGGCCATTACATGCTCGCCAGTCAGACCGTCACCCGGGATGGGCTGTCCGTTTTGCACTGCAAGCCGTGTGAGATTGAATTACGGCCCGACGGTACGTTCACAGCTACGAGCGTCCCGCCATGGGAACTTGGTTCACCCGGCACAAATTTCTTCAGCACTCTGTTGAGTGGCTCGGGTACGTGGCGAATTGATAGCGTTGGCGGGGTTGATGACGGCAGTCGTCCAATCAAGACGCACTGGGGCGTTTACTTGGACTCGCATAAGGCCAAGATGCAGCCCGTTGGCTTAATGGGTCACAAGCCACCATACGGGCTGATTTTCACGTTCGGCGATCCGGACAGTGGAGACGCGATGATTCTGGAGAGAACAAAATGACGCAACCGGAGACCGTGACGTCTGCGCCAGCAGTTGAGCGGGTCGATGCTCTGCGCAAATTCCGCGTCGTGCTGGGCTTCTTTATCCTTTGTCTCATCATGAGCGGGATTACAGCATTTCCACTTCAACGTGAACTTAGGGCCGTTGCAACTGTCCGTGGACTTGAACAGGTATCGCCAACGAATGCCAGCAATTGCTTGGATCATTGGATTCTGACTGTGCGCGACGGCCTTCGGGAAAGTTATGACCGGCACCCATGGCTTGCTTATGGTACCGATTGGCTGGCCTTTGCCCATATAGTTATTGCCGTATTTTTCATCGGGCCACTCGTCGACCCGGTGCGGAACGTTTGGGTCTTGCAGGCTGGGATAATTGCTTGCGTGTTGGTAGTTCCTTTGGCTCTGATTTGCGGAGCCGTTCGGCAGATACCATTTGGCTGGCGTTTGATTGACTGTTCGTTTGGTGTCGTGGGCGCCATACCGCTTTGCTACTGTCTTAGACTTGTTCGGGCACTTGAAAACCGAAATGGCTAACGAATCACTACACGCGAACCGCCGCAACCCGTCTTCGCCCAGTATTGGTTGGAAGCTTTTTTGCGTCTTTCGCGCTCAACCTTCTCTGCCAGCGGCGGTCGGTGAATTCAATTGTTAGGATTCCAATATGAACCCTCTCCCAAACTCAAAGAGATTACAATTACTCAACGCATTCGTCTTGTTCTTGGCAGTCTCCGGCCGAGCCGAGTTTTGGCAATCCCAACAGCTCAACTGCGCGATCAGTCTGCCATTAGAAAGCGGTTGGACTCGGCTAACCCCGCCAGCAGACATGGTCAAAGTCTCGGTCCGCTCTGCAGACCGCACGAAAGTCATAACCGTTTATGTGGCAGCCATAGATCAAGGTCTCACTGAGGAGAGCTTCGTTCAACGTTTCAAGAATAGCTGGTTTGAGCACGGTACTGGCAAAGGCAGGGTCGAGGAGCCAGTCGCGCTCGGTGGTCGTCCCGGTTACCTCCTGAAGGACATCGCGAACTTGGGTGGGAAGGAGGTGCACAGAGCCGACACCCTGGTGATTGACGGCGGCAGACTTTACCAGATTGATGCGCTGGGAGTGGGATCTGATCCGATGGATGATCCTGTTGTCACGAAATGCATTGCGAGCTTCCGTTTCCTTGGTCAAGCGGCATTACCACCAACCCCCAAGCCCGCTTCCAACAACCCCGGCGACCAGTTACCAGAGCGCATTGGTCATATTACATTCCTCGTCCTGGCGGGGATAGTTATTGTGTTTGTTCTTGTTAAGATTGCCAGGAAGAGACGGGATTAGCGAAATGGTAAAGAATCCTAACTCTTGCCGGAGCGGACGCGCCAATTGCGTTTCTGTTTGCATTCGTGCATCATTGGCGGCACGCCGCTCAGCGTCACGTTGCTTCACACTTTAGCCGCTCCCTTGTCATGGCCGTGACAAAACTGAAATGACGCAAAAATCATAATGCAAATCGACCTATGAAAAACCATGTGAACGTAGACGAATGGGTCGCCATGTTCCAGGAGATTGGCTCGGACGAGGCGCAAAGAGAACGGTGGCACAAGCTCTTCGAAACCCGCCACCCGGCCGCACACCAGGCTTTCCTGGAGTGGCTGGGAATCACTTTCCTCCTGTTCAAATCCGCGTCCGCCGCCTGACTCGCGACTCTCGACCGCCTGCCTCCGTCCACTTTCCCACCTCTGTCGCCTAATTTTGATACACTTCTCCAATCCCCATTTGCGCATCCCTAGTGCCCAGCAGCCCGAATTCCCCCCCGGAAAAGCTAAAAACTCTAGCGCATTCCCCACAAAACACGCAGCAGCTCATCTCATTTCAATGAGCGCTATTAGGTTGGCATAATCTAAGCTACTTTCAATCTCCAAGCGGGTTGAGCTACGCGGCTGCCGCCAGGAATGCGTCTGAGAGAAATTCAGCCGGTCCCGTCGGCCAACTCATTACCGCCCGGCTCTGTGTGGTAAACGATTATCCACCATCTGCAAACCATCGAAAGGCAACCCGAATGCTCCCCGGCCATCGTTCCGTCTCGACTCCCGGCTCTGGCCACCCGCCGGGCCCGCTCAGCCCCTCGTCTCCCCCGAAGACCTCGTTCAACCTTGTTAAGCCTTGTTAAGCCTTGTTAAACCAAAAAATTGTTCACACCTCAGGCTGCTCAGCCCCTCCCATCATGAATGCGCTCGCTGAAAACCTTGGCGATACCCTCTCCCGCCTAACTCCCATTCCATTGCCCCCGCCTGGGCCCGCCTCCGCCGGCACCGCACCGGCTCCCGCTCAAACCGCCATCTCCGTTCCGCCGCCCCAGCCCCAGCCCTCGTCCTCGGACGACAAAGGCGCGCGCCGGGGCAATGGCAAGATCCCTCACCTGGCCAAAGAACACATTGACGCCATCAACCAATTCTTCGATGCCGGCGATACCTTTCGAGTCGTCCGGCAGAAATTGGCTCAGAGGGGCCTCGACGTTAACCTCGCCAACCTCTCCAGCTGGTACCACGGCGGTTACCAGGACCACCTTCACGCGCGTGAACGCCGTGACCAGGTCCTCCAGACCCAGCAACTCCTCCTCGAATTCGCCCGCGACCCCCGCGCGCCCGACCTCACCCTGGTCGGACTCCATCTCGGCGTCACTCAGCTTTCCCAGCAACTCCTCGAAATGGTCCCCGGCCCCCACAAAGAACATTTCCAGACCGATACCGCCCAATACCTCCGCATGCTCAACACCCTCGCGCGCATGAGCAAATCTCTTCTCGCCCTCCAAAAATACCAGGATGACTCCACCAACCATCCACCAATCCATCAATCCATCAATCCACTAATCCATCACTCCCCCACTCCCCCTGGAACCTCTACCTCCGCGTCACCATGCCCGACGCCGTCGAACTCGGCCTCCTCGACGTCATCAACGAAACCAGGGACACCGCCCTGACTGCTGAGCAGTTCCTCGCCGATTGCAAAACCCGCGCCGGCTCCGAGGAAATCTACCAGCAATCCTATATGTGCAACCCCCTGGGCGCCGCCACCGCCTCCATTGTCGAATGGTCCGCCATTGAACGCTGCCGCTACGATTACTCCATCGAGCGCGTCCACCTCGAAGCCGCCGACGTCCTCCAGCGCTTCGGCCAGTTCAACCCGCACACCGAACAAGACCGCCAGCGCAAAATTCACGAATTCCTCCACGCCTCCTTCCCCTCCCTTTTTGCTGCCAACCATCAACGTTCAACTATCAACTACCGCCTAGGTTTCGACGTCGCCGCCTCAGGTCAGGGCAACCTCGCCGCCTTTTACATCGATGAACCCAAAGACTCCGCCCACTGGCTTCGCGCCCTCCTCACCGCCCGCACCGAAGATTGGCACTTCCTTGGAACCGCTCTCTCCTGTTTTCTCAGGCAACTCCCCTCACTGCGCGGTGCCGGAGATCAGTCCGGCCTCGGCCGCCAAATCTGTTGGGAAGCCGCCAGCCAATTCGGCTGCCGCTTCCTCCAGGTCAATTTCGCCTCCAAAAAGCAGGACCTCGGCTTCGCCCTCATGAACCAGCTCGCCACCGCCGAAAAACGCTTCCCCCGCTCCCAACAGGATATCGCCGCGGACTACGCTGCCCTCCGCAAATCCTACACCGGCACCCGCTGGGTGTTTACCGAAGGCCGCAACACCTTCAACCCCGCCAGCCACTGCGACATCGCCTGGGCCGGCGCCCTCGCCTCTCACGCCCACACCGCTCTCGCTTCCTCGGTCGGCGCCGCCGTCCTCTTGGAGACCGGTTGGCTCGAAAACGGCACCTTCCACCCCTTCCCGGAATACGCCGCCCCCGTCGATCCCAAAATGGAATACTCCCTCGCGTGCGCCTTCTGCCGCCATCGCCCCAACTCGTTCAAACCCCTGCTGCCCAGGTGCGAAAAATGCCGCAGCTACCTCCCTCAAAACGTCGCCCCGACCCCCGCACCTGGAAACCATTGAGATACTAATACTACCAATAAAAATACATAAACCACACCCACTCCCCGTCTCTCAACTCTCAGCTCTCAACTATCAACCACCTCGACACTCCGCCACCCCATCAATCCACCAATCCATTAATCCATTAATCCATTAATCCACGAATCCGTCCGCCTTCCCATCAAGCCAACTTGGCTACACCCGTACACCGGCCTCCGCCAAGCCGCCGGCAGCACCTTTTACCGTGTCCGGTTGGTGCCCTAAACCCATCATAAATTTTTTCAAGAAACCTGTTGCATACAAGTTTGCGTTTGTTATATTCCCCGCTCCGTTTCACCCGATTCGGGTGCGGACAGCATAACCTGCGGAACCGATAACTGACTACCCATCTGGGTGCAGGATTGATGGCTCCGTGCTCCAAGTGGCTGACTTGGGAACGTTTTTTGATCGGATCGAATATTCGATTTTATGCCAGTAAAGACATTTAGACCGCTGACTCCGTCCACGCGTTATATTGCGTATGCGGATTACAGCGACATCACCAAGACCAAGCCGGAAAAGGACCTGGTCCAGACGCGCAAACGCACCGGTGGCCGCAACCACTACGGGCGCGTCACGGCTCGGGGCATCGGCGGCGGTAACAAGCAAAAAATCCGCCTGGTGGATTTCAAGCGCAAGAAGCATGGCGTGGAAGCGACCGTCGCCGCTATCGAATACGACCCTCGCCGCACCGCTCGGCTCGCTTTGCTGGAATACACGGACGGCGAGAAAACTTACATCATCGCTCCAAGCGGGTTGAAGGTCGGCACCAAGCTGATGAGCGGTCCGGCGGCGCCAGCCGAGGTTGGCAACAGCCTGCCGCTTCGCTCGGTCCCGGTCGGCCTGCCCATTCACAACATTGAGTTGATGCCCGGTCGCGGCGCCCAAATGGTCCGTTCCGCTGGCGGCGCCGCTACCCTGATGTCGCGCGATGAGGGTTACGCGCAGGTTCGCCTGCCGTCAGGTGAAATTCGGCGCATTAACGAGAACTGCTACGCTACCATCGGCCAGGTCGGCAATACCGAGCACGAAAACGTCGTGTTGGGCAAAGCCGGTCGTTCCCGCCATATCGGCATTCGGCCCATTAATCGCGGTGTGTCCCGGAACCCCGTGGACCACCCGAACGGCGGTGGCGCGGGCAAATCCAAATCCGGCGGTGGATGGCAGCAATTGACCTCTCCGTGGGGCCTATTGGCCAAGGGCTATCGCACCCGCCACAAGAAGAAATACTCGAACCGCTTCATCCTGGTCCGCCGCGACGGCCGGCCGATGAAAAACAAGTAACACTATGAACGGAGTAATGGACTATAGGAGTATCGCAGTGCTGCAAAACAGCACCCGTGCGTTTTATTTCTCTGTTTGTCACTCCACCGCTCCATTACCCCAATCTCGCTTTACTCCGTTACTCCAATTCTGAACTATGGGACGTTCGATCAAAAAAGGTCCGTTCATTGACGGGCATCTGCTGGAGAAAATCCAGAAGTCAAAGGATTCCAAGTCCAAAACGCCGATCAAGACTTGGTCACGGCGCTCAATGATCACGCCGGATTTCGTCGGCCTGACTTTCAACGTGCACAACGGCAAGGTGTTTAACCCGGTGTTCGTGACTGAAAACATGGTCGGCCACCGGCTCGGTGAGTTTTCGCTGACACGCATCTTCAAGAAACACGGCGCTCACACCGCCAAGGCGGAAGCGAAGTAACCTATGGAAGTACAGGCAATTACCAAGAACGTGCGGATGTCCGCGCAGAAAATGCGCGAAGTGGTCCGCCAGATCCAGGGACTGCCGGCCGCTCAGGCTCAGGCGACCCTGGCTTTTACGCCCCGCAAAGGCGCGCGGCTCGTCGCCAAGACCCTCAAGTCGGCCATCGCCAACGCCGAGGATCTTAAGACCCACCATAAGGACTACAGCGACTTCGATACCGAGAACCTGGTTGTGAAGGAAGCTCTGGCGCAGACTGCGTCCACTTTGAAGCGCTTCACTCCCAAGGCGCGCGGTTCAGCCGGCCCGATCCTGAAACGCAATTGCCACATCAAGATTGTCCTAAGCGATGAATAGTATCACGACTATTTGGATAAGTGGATTTATGGATTGTTGGATTAATGCAAGACAACGTCCGGTCCGCCCATCAATCCATCAATCCATCAATCCATCAATCCAGCTCTGATATGGGCCAAAAAACCAATCCAATCGGTCTGCGCATCGCGGTTAATCACGATTGGCGCTCCAAGTGGTACGCCGGCAAAAAAGAGTTCGGCAAACTCCTCTCCGAGGACCGCAACATTCGCGAACTGCTGAAGAAGAAGCTCGAATCGGCCTCCGTGCCGAAAATCCTCATCGAGCGCGCGGCCAACCGGTGCCGTATCACGATCCTGACCGCTCGGCCCGGCATCGTCATTGGCCGTAAAGGCGCCGAAATTGACAAGCTGAAAGAAGAGCTTAGCAAGATGACCGGCAAGGAGATTTACGTCGATATCATCGAGATCAAACACCCCGAGACTGACGCCCAGCTCGTCGCTGAAAACGTCGCGCTCCAGTTGGAGCGGCGCGTTTCGTTCCGGCGCGCCATGAAAAAGGCGCTCCAAACCGCCAAAGACTTCGGCGCCGAAGGCATCAAAATTCGTTGTGCCGGCCGTTTGGGCGGCGCTGAACTGGCCCGCGTCGAACAGTATCACTGGGGCCGCGTCCCCCTCCACACGCTGCGCGCCGATATCGATTACGGCTTTGCCGAGGCCAACACCGTGTACGGCAAACTGGGCATCAAATGCTGGGTTTGCAAGGGCGAGACCAAGGCCCAGAAACCGCCGGGCCAGCAGCCGGGGGAATTTCCGCCCCGGCAAGAGTCGGTGGCCAGTTCCATGTGATTTGCCCAGAAGGATTTTCTTATGCCCTTGATGCCCGAAAGAGTTAAGTACCGCAAGATGCACCGCGGCAACCGCGCCGGCCTGGCGTCTCGCGGGCAAACGGTCGCGTTCGGCGAGTACGGCTTAATGGCCCTGGAGCGCTGCTGGCTCGACACAAAGCAACTCGAAGCCGCCCGCGTCGCCATCGCCCGTAATATGAAACGCCACGGCAAGATGTGGATTCGCGTCTTTCCGCAGAAATCTTTTACAAAGAAGCCGTTGGAAACGCGGATGGGCAAGGGCAAAGGCCCGCTCGAGTCCTGGGTGGCTGTCATTCGCCCCGCCAATGTGCTGTTTGAGGTCGATGGTGTCACCGAAGCCCTCGCGCGCGAATCGCTCCGGCTCGCCGCCACGAAACTACCCATCAAAACCCGCTTCATCTCCCGGCACGGCTTCGGTAAATAGCCTGGCTGGCCCGAATGTCAACCCAGTTGCCTTAATGAAAAAATCTCAGCGAAAAGAAATCCAGGAAAAGACGCTGGAGGAATTGCAGGCCGACGGCCGGAATCTGCGCCAGGAAATCTTCCAGTTGCGCCGGCAACAGGCCAGCGCGCAACTCGAAAAGTCCGCCCGGTTGCGCACTCTGCGCCGCGACATCGCCCGCATTGAAACCCGGATGACCGTTTTGCGAAAGAAAGCAGCCTGAATCTTATGAGATGGAACAACGGCGTATTGGAGTGTTGGAGTGCTGGAAAATCGCGCGTCAACGCTCGTTCTGTTAGTCCATCACTCCATCACTCCGTCACTCCATTTTCGACCTATGTCTGAAACCACTGTCAACTCTCCCGCTCCTGCCCCCGGCCAGGCCTCGTCGCCGCCGGCCGCCCGCGCCAATCGCAAAGAGCGCGTCGGCGAGGTCATCTCGAACACCATGGCGAAAACCATCATCGTCAGGGTCGAGCGCCGTTTCCCGCATCCCAAATTTAAGAAGGTCGTCACCGGGTATAAAAAATTCTATGCTCACGACGAAAAGAGCGAAGCGAAGGTCGGCGACCGCGTGCGCATCGAGGAAACCCGCCCGCTCTCAAAGACCAAGCGCTGGCGCCTGACCGAGGTCGTCGAACGGGGTACGGGCGTCACCCCCGTCGCGGCTTAATTGAAGTTTTATGTTACAGATCCGTTCCATTTTAGACGTAGCTGACAATACCGGTGCCAAGCGCGCCGCCGCCATCGGCGTGCTGGGCCGGAATCAGCGTTACGCCCGCATCGGGGACATCATCAAGGCCCATATCAAGGAGGCCACCCCGGATGGCACCGTGAAAAAGGGCGAGGTGGTGGATGCGGTGGTGGTGCGGACCCGCCAGGCCATCCGGCGCAGCGACGGGTCGTATTTGCGTTTCGACAGCAACGCCATCGTCATTATCGACAAAGAACTTAACCCGCGCGGCACCCGCATCTTTGGCCCCGTCGCGCGCGAATTGCGCGACAAGAAGTTTATGAAAATTGTGTCGCTCGCTCCGGAAGTGATTTAAGCGATGAAGCCTCGCGGCAGATTGCGATAAGAACTATGCAAAGTTTCCATGTAAAGAAGAATGATGATGTGGTGGTGATCGCCGGCGCATTCAAAGGCAAGCGCGGGCGGGTGATCGCCGTCGATGCCAAGAAGCATCGGCTCATCGTCGAAGGCGTGCATATGATCAAAAAGCATATGCGCAAAAGCCAGCAGTACCCGCAGGGACAAATTATTGAGCGGGAAGGCTCGATTCACATTTCAAACGTGATGAAGGGCGAGAAATACGATGTCCGCGCCTCCCGCCGAGCCGCCGTCACGCCCGCCGAAACTCCAGCCGCCTAGCCTGCGCCCTTAACCATCAACTTTCAACCCGCGACCATCTTGAAAGCCAGACTCTACGATAAGTATTTAAAGGAAGTGGTGCCCGCTCTGAAGGACAAGCACAAGTACGCCAATCCGCACCAGGTGCCGCGGATGGAGAAAATTGTCGTCAACATGGGCGTGAGCGCATCGCTCGAAAAGAGCGCCATTGACGACGCTGCCAAGGACCTGGCGCTCATTACCGGCCGCAAAGCGGCCATCAGCAAGTCCCGCCACAGCATCGCCAACTTCAAGCTGCGCGAGGGCCAGCCCATCGGCTGTCACGTCACCCTGCGCCGCGATATGATGTACGAGTTTTTTGATCGCCTGATCGCCACCGCCCTCCCGCGTATTCGCGACTTCCGCGGCCTCTCGCCCCGGTCCTTCGATGGCCGCGGCAATTACACCCTGGGTGTCGGCGACCAGACCATCTTCCCCGAGATCGAACTGGACAAAATTAAACGGCAACAGGGGATGGACATCACAATCGTGACCAGTGCGCGCACCAACGACGAGGCGATGGATTTGCTGAAGCTCATGGGCATGCCCTTCGCCGAAGTCAAGGCTAAGGAACCTGTGAAGGAACCCGTGAAGGAACCCGCCAAGGAACTGGCGAAGGAGCCCGCCAAAGAAACTAACCCAGCCTGATGAACAACTTCCTCCTCCAACACTCACTCATTCCACTTCTCCAATACCGCTTTTAGATTTTATGGCAAAGACCGCATGGATTGAACGCAATAAGAAGAAGGCCGAGACGGTCAAAAAGTACGCCGCTCTGCGCGCGGAATTGAAAGCGAAGAGGGACTATGCCGGTTTGTCCAAGCTGCCGCGCAACGCCAGCCCGGTGCGGGTGGTGAACCGTTGCTCGATGAGCGGCCGCCGGCACGGCTACCTCCGCAAGTTCGCCTGTTCCCGGCTGACTTTCCGTGAAGCCGCGCTCTCCGGCCTTATCCCTGGCGTCACCAAGGCCAGCTGGTAACTATGCAACGCGACGTCTCAACGTTTTAACGATTACCATTGTGAACGATCCTATTTCCGACATGCTGACCCGTATCCGCAATGCCAACCGGGCATTGCTGCCGGCCGTCGAAATGCCTCACTCCAAAATGAAGGAGAGCATCGCCGGCATCCTCAAGCGCGAAGGGTATATTTTTGATTTCGCGGTTGAGGGTCAGGGACACAAAAATCTCATGCTCAAATTGAAATACCAGGGTAAAAAGAGTGTCATTGAAGGCCTGCGCCGGATCAGTTCGCCGGGCCTGCGCCGGTACGTTGGCGCGACTGACATTCCCCGCGTGCGCGGCGGCTTGGGCGTCGCGGTCGTCTCCACGTCCGAAGGCCTGATGACCGGCTCCCAGGCGCGCAAGAAGAACATCGGCGGTGAATTGCTCTGCTATGTCTGGTAACCGCCAGCCTTTAATCCTGTAACCTTTTTAACCTTTTAACGATTCAACGAGCCATGTCGCGCATCGGAAAACAACCAATCGTCATCCCCCCCAAGGTAAAGGTGGAGGTGAAAGGCCAACAGGTGTTTGTCGAAGGCCCCAAGGGCAAACTGAACTGGCAACTCCCTCGACGCACCGGTGTCAAAGTGGACAACGGCAAGGTCCTGATCAGCCGCGAGGGCGACGATGCCCAGGTCAAGGCCCTCCATGGCTTGAGCCGCGCCCTCGTCAACAACATGGTCCGCGGCGTCAGTGAAGGTTTCATCAAAAAGCTCGAGATCCAGGGCGTCGGCTTCAAGGCGGCCGTCCAGGGCAAAGCCGTCAACCTGAACCTGGGCTATTCGCATCCTGTGGTTTACCCGATTCCCGACCAGGTGAAGGTCACGGTTGAAGAAAACACCAAGCTGACCATCGAGGGACCCGACCGGCAGGTCGTGGGCCAGGTCGCTTCGGAAATCCGCAGCTTCTACCCGCCGGAACCGTACAAAGGTAAGGGTGTCCGTTATGTCGGCGAGCACGTCGTCCGCAAGGAAGGCAAAACGGTGCAGTAAGCGTTAAGCGGTTACGAACCTCAAACAGACCAGGATAACTAACTGAATTTCAGGCTCACGGCCAAATCCGTGACGAACTAAGATGAGAACCGAACAGAAACATCAACTCGCGGTCCGGCGCCGCTGGCGCATCCGCAAAAAGCTCACCGGCACCAAAGACCGCCCGCGGATGAGCGTCTGCTTTACCAACAAAAACATTCACATCCAGTTTATCGACGACGCGGCCGGCGTGACGCTGGCGGCGGCCTCGACAACGAGCAAGGCGACCCCCGACCGGGACAGGCTCGCGGCCAACTCGGCCAGCGCCAAAACGCTGGGCGCGCTCGCGGCCCAAACTGCCCTGGGCAAGGGCATCAAAGAAGTCGTGTTTGATCGCGGTGGTTCCCGCTATCACGGCAAGGTCAAAGCCTTGGCCGATGCGGCCCGCGAAGCCGGTCTGAAGTTTTAATCGTCCATGGAGAAAATTATTGTGGCTGAAGAATCCAAAGTAGAAAACGCGGCGACGGTCGAAACGCCCGAAATAGTCGAAACGATCGCCGAGCCTCGCCCCGCGCCGCGCGGCGACCAGCGCGGACGTGGCGGTTTCCGTCCGCGGCGTGGCCGCCCTGCGCCGGACTCCACCGATGCTTTCGGCGGCCAGGGACAGGAACTGGTCGAAAAGGTGGTCTTTATCAATCGGTCCGCCAAGGTCGTCAAGGGCGGACGCCGCTTCAACTTCAGTGCGCTCATCGTCGTAGGCGACAAACGCGGCCGTGTCGGGGTCGGACTGGGCAAGGCGGGCGAAGTTGCCGACGCCATTCGCAAAGGCGGCGAGCTGGCCCGCTCCCAGATGGTCAGTGTTTCGCTCAAGGACGCCACGTTGCCTCATGAGGTCTTTTCGCACTATTGCGGCGCGAAAGTTCTGCTGCGCCCCGCCTCCCCGGGCACCGGAATCATCGCCGGCAAAACCGTCCGCGCGGTGCTCGAATCGGCGGGCGTTAAAGACGTCCTCAGTAAATCGCTCGGTTCAAAGAATGCCGCCAATGTCGTTAAAGCGACCCTTGAGGCTCTCCTGAGCCTGCGCTTGCGCGAGGACATCTACCGGGGCCGTGGCCTGGAAATCAAGAACGTGCCCGCTCCCAAACCGGCTGAAGCCATCGCGGCATCTTTGCCAGAACCTGGACCATCCGCTGCGGCATAAGCCCGATAAGCTTAATTTTATGCGTTTACATGATCTGAAACCTCGCCCCGGAGCCAAGCACCGCCGCAAGCGGCTCGGGCAAGGCGAATCCAGCGGCCATGGCAAAACCAGTGGACGCGGCGGCAAGGGCCAGACCGCCCGTTCGGGCAGCTCCATCCGCATCGGTTTCGAAGGCGGCCAGATGCCGCTTATCCGCCGTATTCCCAAACGCGGCTTCAACAACTCCCGCCACGGCACTCGCTACCTGCCGGTTAACCTCGATGCGCTCAACCGCTTTGATGAAGGCGCCCGAGTCGATGAAGCGGCCATGCGCTCAGCCGGGCTCGCCAACGGCACTGCTGACGGTGTCAAAATTCTAGGCGGCGGCGCATTGGCGAAAAAGCTCACCGTTAGCGCGCACGCCTTCAGTGCCTCCGCGAAGACCAAAATCGAGGCCAAGGGTGGCACTTGCGAAGTCGTTGCCGCGAGGAAGATGAAGCCGGCCGCTCCCGCGAAGGCCTGATATGTCCCGGACGACCTTCCCATCCGGCTTTGGACTTGAGACTTGAGACTTTGGAGTTGAGACTTTAACCCCCATGCTAGCCGCCATCGCCAATACCTTCAGCAATTGCTTCAAAATCCCGGAGCTGAAGTCACGGATCATTTTTACTTTGCTGGTTCTGGCGATTTGCCGGCTGGAGGCGGTCGTCAGGATTCCCGGCCTGGACGGGGCAGCCCTGGCCGAATTCTTCCGCACGCATGCCCAACAAGGCGCTTCCGTCCTCGGCATGTACAGCTTGTTTACCGGTGGCGCCCTCGAGCATTGCGCCGTCGGCGCCTTGGGCATCATGCCTTACATCAGCGCGACCATCATCATCCAGTTATTGACAGCGGTCGTGCCGCAGTTAAGCAAGCTTGCGCGCGAAGAGGGTGGCCGCACCAAAATCATCCAATATGGCCGCTACTTGACGGTACTGCTTTGCCTCGGGCAGGGCCTGTTCATGTCGCTAGGCTGGGAGAATCCCGCTAAAATCTTCGGCGAAGGCATTGGCCAGCTCGTCCTTTATCCGCAACACATCTGGTGGTACCGCATCCAGACCACCATTATGCTGACCACCGGCACCGTCTTGTTGATGTGGCTTGGCGAGCAGATTACCGACCGCGGCATCGGCAACGGGGTCTCGCTGGTGATCACCATCGGCATCCTGGCGCGCCTGCCTCAGGCGCTGGTTGCTCTCAAAGACATGTTCGCCCCTTCCGGAGGCTTCGAGGCCACGTTTAACTTTGGCCACGCCATCGCTTTGGTTCTGTTGTTGGCCGGCGTGATTGCCGGGGTAATCGCCATCACCCAGGCCCAGCGCAAGGTCCCCGTCCAGTACGCTCAGCGGGCTGTCGGCCGCAAGATCTACCAGGGCACCACTTCGTTCATGCCGTTGCGAGTTAATTACGCAGGCGTGATGCCCATCATTTTCGCCCAGGCGATCCTTATGTTCCCGCAGAAAATCTTTCTTTTCGCCGGTGAACTCTTCCGGGGCAACCATAATCCGGGCGTGAAGTGGTTGGGTGACTTCAGCATCAAGGTCGCCAATCTCCTGGGAGAACGGTCCTATTTCTACCTCTTGCTCTACGCTTTGATGATCCTGTTCTTTTCTTACTTTTGGGTTGCTACCCAGTTCAACGAACTGCAGATCGCCGATGACTTGAAAAAGAACGGTGGTTATATCCCCGGCGTCCGCCCTGGCCAGGCGACGAGCGATTACTTGCACAACGCGATGAGCCGGATCACGCTGGCCGGCGCGATTTTCCTGACTGTTATCGCCGTCATCCCGCTGCTGCTTTATAATGAGATGAAGATCCCTTACGCCGTCGCCACGTTCTTCGGCGGCACCAGCATGCTCATCCTGGTCGGGGTGATGCTTGACACCATGCGCCAGATGGAGACCCATCTGCTCATGCGCCATTACGACGGGTTCCTTAAAAAAGGCCGGCTCAAGGGCCGGTTCTAATTGCTCTCTGCCAAATGCGCTTCACCGGTCGTGTCCGTCCCATGTGGCTTTAATCTCGAATCTTATGACGAACCATTCGATTGAGTGCGGGCCGGCCGGGGCATGCAGGGCGTGAAGACCGGCCAGAAACCAATGATCATCCTTAAAAGCGAGCGCGACCTGGAAGCCATGCGACCCGCTTGCGCCGTCGCCAGCACTGTGCTGGAGGAGGTCGCTGGATTCATCCAACCGGGGCTCACCACCCAGCAGGTGGATGACTACGCCGCTTCCCGCATGAAGCAGTATGGTGCGAAGAGCGCGTTTTTGGGTTATCGGAAGTTTCCGTGCCAAATCTGCATTTCGGTCAATGAGCAGGTCGTGCATGGAATGGCAGGCCCGCGGCAGTTGCAGTTCGGCGACATTGTCAGTCTCGACATCGGCGTGGTGTACAATGGATTTATCGGGGACACTGCCAAAACCGTGGCGGTCGGTGGTTGTAGCGTGCTGGCGCAAAAGCTGATGGATGTGACCGAGAAATCGCTTTACGAAGGCATTGCCCGGGCGATCCCAGGAAACCGGGTTGTGGACGTCTCCCGGGCCATACAGAACTATGTGGAGACCAACGGGTTCAGCGTAGTGCGCGAATATGTTGGACACGGCGTCGGCCGGACAATGCACGAAGAGCCACAAGTGCCAAATTACGTCGATGGGAAACCATCGCCCAAACTTCGACCGGGCATGACCATTGCCATCGAGCCGATGGTTAACGCGGGCTTGCCCGGGACAAAAACTTTGAATGATGGCTGGACAGTCGCCACGCAAGATGGTTCATTGTCCGCTCATTTTGAGCATACGGTGCTCATCACCGAAGCCGAACCGGAGATTCTGACATGCCCGGCACGGATGCCTTCAAAACTGAAGGTGTAGTCGTGGAAGCTTTGCCGAACAACACGTATCGGGTAGAGTTGGCCAATGGCCACCGGTTGTTGGGCTATGTCGCCGGCAAAGCGAAGGCTCTATCAGCCGGATTGCGGCCCGGAGCTCGGGTGAAACTGGAATTGTCGCCGTACGACCTGTCACAAGGCCGCATCCTTGTGGACCGGCAATAGATTAGCAGGGCAGGGAGCGCTGATCGCAGCGCGCCGAGCCCGCAAAAACAAGACACAAATATGAAAGTCCGCGCCTCCGTAAAGAAGCTTTGCGAGAATTGCAAAATCATTCGCCGCAAAGGCGTCATTCGTGTGATCTGCACCAACGCCCGCCACAAGCAGCGCCAAGGCTAGAATGAAAATTGGATTAATGGATTGTTGGATTGATGGATTAGTGAATGCCGCGGCTGCTCAATCCGGCGCGCCGTCGCTCCAACACGCCATTGCACCAGCGACTCATCAATCCATTTATCCACTAATCCACTAATCCACTAATCCACTTTTTATGGCTCGTATCATCGGCGTAGAAGTTCCTCCCAACAAGCGCATCGACATCGCGCTCCGCTACATTTACGGCATCGGCCCGAGCAACTCGAAAGACATCCTCGCGAAGGCAAACATCAATCCGGGCATCCGCGCCAAAGACCTCACCGAGCAGCAGCTTTCCCAGATCGTGCATGCAATCCAGGATGGCAAGTACGTGATCGAGGGCGACTTGCGCAGAGAAATCGGCATGAACCTGAAACGCCTGCAAGGCATCAAATGTTATCGGGGAGTCCGCCACTTGCGCGGCCTGCCTGTGCGCGGCCAGCGCACCCAAACCAACGCCCGCACCCGCAAGGGACCCCGCAAGACCGTCGGCGTGGTTCGCAGCCCAACCGCCAAGACCGGCATCCACTAATTACCAGCAGCCTTATACTGTCCTATTCCTGTTATGGCCGAAGAAAAAAAGAAACCCGCTCCCAAAAAAGAAGCTAAACCCGAAGGTGCTGACGACAAACCCGCCGCCAAAGCGACAGGCGAAGGGCAGCCTGCCAGGGGCCCAAAAAAGGAAAAGGCTGCCGCCCCGGCCGGCACTCCTGGGCCTGAGGGCGCTGCCCCAGGCGCTCCGGCCGCTGAAGGTGCCAAGCCTGCCGAAGGCGCTGCGCTCACGCCGGCCGCCGGCGCCGCTCCCACTGCGGCCGAACTGCTGGCGGATGATTTGGCCGGCAAGAAGATCGTCAAGGCCAAGGGAGCCAAGAACATCCTGGTCGGTGTCGCAAATATCCTGGCGACCTTCAACAACACGCTGGTCAGCATAACTGACATGCAGGGCCACGTCGTGGGGTGGTCCAGTGCCGGTCGCGTCGGGTTCAAAGGCTCGCGCAAAAGCACTGCATACGCGGCGCAACAGGTCGCGCAGGACGCTGCCCGCCAAGCCATGTCCCACGGAATGAAAGAAATCGAAGTGCGCGTCAAAGGGCCGGGCTCCGGCCGAGAATCCGCTATTCGGGCTTTGCAGGCAATCGGTCTGGAAATCACCACCATCAAAGACGTCACGCCCATCCCGCACAACGGGTGCCGCCCCCGCAAAAAGCGTCGCGTGTAACTATCAACGGTCAACTTTCAACTATAAACTAGCCAATGGCTCGCTATACAGGTCCCCGCGTTCGCATCAGCCGCCGCTTCGGAGTTCCGATTTTCGGCCCCTCGAAATACCTCGAGCGCCGCAATTACGGCCCGGGTGTCCACGGCCCGAAGTCCCGCCGCAAACATACGGATTACGGCCTGGGGCTGATCGAGAAGCAGAAACTCCGCTACTATTACGGCTTGCTCGAGCGCCAGTTCCGCGGCGTTTATGAGCGCGCTTTGCGGCGGCGTGGCGTCACTGGCGAACAGATGCTCCAGATCCTGGAAACTCGCCTTGACAACGTTTGCTACCATCTCGGTTTCGCCAACACCCGCGCCGCGGCCCGGCAACTGGTGGGACATGGGCATGTCCGGGTTAACGCCCGCAAGGTTAATATCTCTTCTTTCGGCCTGAAGGTGAACGATATCATCGAGATCAAGAACTCGAATGCCGCTCGCCAATTGGCCACCAAAAATTTGGAGATCGCCGCCAGTCGCGCGGTGCCCGATTGGCTGTCGCTGGACAAAGAAGCCCTCAAAGGGGTCGTGATGCGCATCCCGACCCGTGATGAAATCCAGCCTATCGCCAACGAGCAGGCGGTCGTCGAATTTTATTCCCGCTAACTAACGCAACGGGGTGGTGGAACTCACTCCATTTCCCCATAACAATTATACGGGCCAGGCCGGCTTGCGGGAATAACCGGTCTTGCCAGATTAAAATTGTAAAAGGATACCTATGCCAGTACGTCTAGGACGTTTCGAAATGCCCAAGCGGTTGACCAAAGAGGATTCAACCGCCACCGATACCTACGCCAAATTCGTTGCTGAACCGTTTGAAACCGGTTACGGCCACACCGTCGGCAACTCTCTTCGCCGCGTGCTCCTCTCCTCCCTGGAAGGCGCCGCCATCAGCTCAATCAAAGTCGATGGCGCGATGCACGAGTTCGCCACCATCGACGGCGTCGTCGAGGATGTCACCGAGATCGTTCTGAACCTCAAGAAGATTCTGTTCAAGGCGCACAGTCGCGACCCGCAGACGCTGTTGCTCTCGGTCAACAAGGAAGGTGAAGTCACCGCCGCCGACATCCAACTCAACCAGAACCTCGAGCTCGTCAACCCGACCCAGCATATCTGCACCCTCGATAAGAAGAAGAAACTCGAGATGGAGCTCGAGGTGAAGGTCGGCCGCGGCTTCCTCCCCGGAGATGAAAACAAAAAGCCCAATCAGGCAATCGGCGTCGTCGCGATCGACTCGCTCTTTTCCCCGGTCACGCGCGTCCGTTACGCCGTCGAAAACGCCCGCGTTGGCCAGCGCACCGATTACGATCGCCTCATACTTGAGGTCTGGACTGACGGCCGCATTTCGCCTGACGATGCGCTGACCCAGGCCTCCGCCATTCTCCAGCATCATCTCGATGTTTTTGTTGGATACGACAAGGACGCCGTCGAGTTCGAGGAAGTTGTTGATAAGCAGGATGAGGAAAAGACCAAGCTCAAGAAGCTGCTCAACATGAGCGTCAACGAGATCGAGTTGAGCGTCCGGGCCGCCAATTGCCTCAACAACGCGAACATCACCACGGTCGGCCAGCTCGCCATGAAGAGCGAACAGGAAATGCTCAAATACCGCAACTTCGGGAAAAAATCTCTCAACGAGATCAAAGAGAAACTGGCGGCACTCGGTTTGACCCTCGGCATGACTTTCGAGCCGGACCTGCTGGAGGCTCCAAAAGAAGAGCCTTCGCTTATCGCGCGTTAGTTTCAATCCTTGAACGTTTCGATATCTCCCTATGCGACACCTTAAGCGAACCGCCAAGTTGGGCCGCACCGGTCAGCACCGGAATGCGATGCTTGCCAACCTGGTTTGCAGCCTAATCAAGCACAAACGCGTTACCACCTCGCTGGCCAAGGCCAAAGCTGCCCGTTCCGTCGCCGAGAAAATGGTGACTCTAGGCAAGCGCGGCACGCTACATGACCGCCGCCTTGCCGCCGCGCGCCTGCACCAGGAGGACGCCGTTAAAATCCTCTTCAGCGAGATTGCTCCTGGCCAAAAAGAACGCCACGGCGGCTATACCCGCATCGTTAAGCTGGGCCAGCGCCAGGGCGACGCCGGCCAGCGCGCCATCCTCGAATGGGTGGACCTTTCCGCTGGCCCGGATGCCGCTCCCGAGAGCCAACCGGCCGAACAAGCCAAACCAGAGGAGTCGAAGCCTGCGGAAGCCCCACCCGAAAGCAAGTAAATCGAAAAGCGGATATCTTCGAAAGCATAACGGCCCGACCTCTCTCGAGGTCGGGCCGTTTCCGTTCTTCTGTTCTCCGGCAGCGCGCCGCTTCCACTCCACGGTTCCCACCCCTCCATCAATGAACTATTCCTCTACGCTCGGCTCAGTCCTCAGGCAGCGGCTGGCCTTTAGTCTCCGGCGCCCAGAATAGCGCCGCAAGCCCCACGGCATAAATGCCGCACATCATCACCGCCACGGTGCGGAAGGGCATCAACGTGCTCAGCCATCCGAGCAGGAAGGGGAACGGCGCCGCCAGGTAACGAACCGTGTTGTAGCAAAAGCCCACGGCGGTCCCGCGCAGCCTCGTCGGGAAGAGCTCCGGAAAATAGATCGAGTAGCCTGCGAACGGCGCCAGCGTCGCGAAACCCAACAACGGCAGCATCCAATCAACGTCCGCCGCGGTTTCGAGCGAAGCGAAAACAAACCCTACGACACCCAGACAGACCACGAACGCGCCCAGAAACGCCGCGCGGCGGTTGAAATAACCCGCCGCAAAAGTAAAGCTGAACATTCCCAATACCGCCCCGGCATCCTGCAGCATTGTGCCCCTGCTTCGCGTTCGGTCGATCGTCCGTTGCAGCTCTCGTATCGCCCCTGGGAACATTTGCTCAAGAAGCTGGCGGTTCAGAAAAGCTGCGTTCTCCCGTTCCGGGTCTCGCTCCACCAGTTGAATCAGGTTCTGGGTGCTCTTCTTCAATTTCAGAGATTGGAAGGCGTTCGTGTCGTAGAGGGTTTCATGCTGAATTACGCGGTTCAAGTCCGCCAGCACCGCCTCCAAGGTGGCTGGCGGCGCTGTACCGCCGGTCGGGACTTGCTGAAGACTCGCTATGACCTCCGGCTTAAGCCTCGCTTTCAATCTCGCGACCGCCGGGTGCGTCGCGTCATTCAGGGCCGCGCACAGTTCGGCTGGCTTGAGGAGATCGCTCGCTCGCAGCGGATGGTTCTTGAAAGCGGTCGTGATGAGTTCCGGCGAGAAGAAGGCTATACCCCATAAACCCACCATGCCCGCCACTCCCAGGCACACCCCGACCAACATGTGCCGCCTCCACTTCGGGTGCCGAAACAAATCCGCCAATGACCCCACGGATTTCCCCCCTGCTGGAGCGACGGCTTCTGCTTTGGCCCTTTTCCAAGCCTCAGGCTCCTTGAGGATCAATATCATCGGAACTGCCAGTACGACGGGCAAGACCCCGGCAAAACACAGGACTTGCCAGCCGCTGAAATGCCCCCAATAATTCTCTCCTCCGGGCGTAATCCCCAGGCTTAGCCAGGACGCCAACATTGTTCCCAGTGAGGACAACGCCTGTAAGGAGCCCAGAGCGAGAGTCCGCACCCGTGGCGGAACGCTTTCGGCCACCAGGGTGGTCGCCGCGCCAAACATTCCACCCACACCAACACCGAACAGCAACCGCCACACCAAAAATGCGATGGCGCTATGGGCAAATCCCGACAATCCGGAAAACACGGTGTAAGCCAAAAGCGTGCTGACCATCGCTTTGACCCGGCCACAGTGGTCGCTCAACAGCCCGAACAGAATGCCTCCCGTGGCCCAGCCGAACATCAGCACCATAGTTGCCACCCCTCCCCACCACCTGACATCATCATCGGAGGCTGTCGCCCCTAACAACTCCCTCAGCGCCGGCTCGCGGGACAACACGAAAATCCGCTGTCCCATGCAATCGAAGAGCCATCCGCCTGCACCCAGAATGACCACGAGCCAATGATAAAGTGTGATTGGTGCAGATGAGGCTGCTGCGGAGAGATGTGGCGTAGGCTCTGCCTTGTTAGAAACCTCGCTGTCCGCGGAGGGATGCATTGCGACGCTATACTCGGCAGCCCTGTTGCCCGCTGTCAAGTCATACGCGCCAACCCCCCAACTGAGTCCAGTCAGAATCTTAAACCCGATGCGACCCGGTTCATTCCCGCGAGTTTTTGCTTTTCATTCCGGCCCGGGCGGGGCAGCCTCCCGCCAAGCTTAATTTCATCCATGCGCATCTTAATTGCTACGGCGACGGCTGGCGCCGGCCATTTGGCGGCCGCTGCCGCGCTGGACGAGTCCTGGCGAGCGTTCCGACCTGAAGACGTCGTCGAGCGAATCGACGTGGTGAAGTTCTTTTCCCCGCTCCACCGCAAGATCCACGCCGACGGGTACGTCAAGTTGGTCGAACACGCTCCGGAGATCTGGGGCCTAATGTTCGGCAAGACCGACGACCCCAAGGTGGCGGGCCGCTTGGCCCGCTTGCGGCGCGCCTTTCCGAGCAAATCCCGCGTCCGCTTCATGCGACACGTGAGCCAGTTCAGGCCGGACGTGGTGCTTTGCACGCATTATGTGGCATTCGAAGCATTGGGGATATTGAAGGAGAAGCACGCCCGGCTGACGGCCAGGCGGGCCAGGAGGCCTCGCAGCGACAGAGCAGGAGATCCCGGCGCGGTCGGCGCGCTACCGCTGATCGCGAGCATCGTCACCGACTTCGAGGCCCACGCGCTTTGGATGGCTCCTTGCGTTGATGTCTATTTTGTCGCCGCTGAGGAAACCAAAGCTCGCCTGGTCGCGCGGGGCGCGTCACCGGAGAACGTGGTCGTCACCGGAATCCCGGTGTCGGCAAGGTTTTCCACCAAGCCCGATGTGCGCGGGGTAAGGAAGGCTCTCGGCTTGCGCGACGACCAGCCGGTATTGCTCGTCCTGAGCGGCGGCTTTGGCATGGGGCCCGTCGCCGGAATCCTTGGCGAGTTGGACAAGGTGGGCCACCCATTTCAAACGGTGGTTGTGACGGGCCGGAACGAGGAATTGCGGCGGGATTTGGCGGCGCAAGACCGGAAACATCCGACTCACGTGCTCGGGTTTTCGTCGAACATGCACGAGTTGATGGCCGTTTCCGATCTGATCATTTCCAAACCCGGCGGGCTCACTTCGTCGGAGGCGCTGGCCATTGGGCGACCGCTGTTCATTGTGAACCCGATTCCCGGCCAGGAAGCAGCCAATAGCGATTTTCTCCTCGAGCGCGGCGCGGCGGCCAAAGTCAACCGGGTTGAGGACCTGCCTTATCGGCTGGACCAGTTGCTCGGCACCCGGAAGCTTGCCGAGATGGCGCGCGCGGCCAAAGCTTTGGGGCATCCCGACGCGGCGCGGGAGATTTGTGCCGAAGCGACGAGACGCGCCCAGGCGGATTGCCGCGTTGCAGTCGTTGAAACAGATTAGACAGAAGCGAGAGGTGGACGACTTTCAAGCTGTGCTATGGACAGAGCGTTGAAACCCAACGTAAGCAGCAACCCGACCGCCGAGACCGCCTTGGTTCGATGTGAACGCTCAGCGATCCACGGCGTGGGTGGTTTCGCGAAACAAAACCTTCCCGAAGGCACGCCGATCATAGAATACGTGGGCGAGAAAATTGCAAAGGAACAGTCCCTCAAGCGCTGCGAACAAAATAACGAGTACATCTTTACGCTCGATGAGCAGCATGACCTTGACGGCAATGTGGACTGGAATCCCGCCCGGTTTATCAACCACAGTTGCGCGCCCAACTCTGAAGCGGACGTCAGGGACGGCCGGATCTGGATCGTGGCTGCTCGCGACATCAGGGCAGGGGAGGAGCTTACCTTCAACTACGGCTTCGATTTGGAAGATTACCGCAATTATCCCTGTTATTGCGGGTCATCCCATTGCGTCGGCTACATCGTCGCCGAGGAATTCTTCGAGCACGTGCGGGCCCAGAGGCAATGGGCGCAGAATTCCTAGCGGCACGTGGTCACCGTGAGAGCTATACCTCCACCGACGTGTCGGCGTACTGGCCGGGAGCCAGGCTACGCCGTTCAGAGGAAGCATTGGTCAGCGTCACTTTCCCGCGGAACAGAATCTTCGAACTGAACCAGACCGGGCCGCGCACGACCAGTGCCTGGCATTCTTTCAGCGACGGAACGCCATCACTCAGTTTTTCGTCCAGCTGTTCGACGAGCTTGTAGTGCTTGCCATCCAGGTCAAGCGCCGGCGGCGGTCGCCCGTTGGCGTTCGCCAGCACAACGCGCCAATCCTCTGTCAGTTGGTAAGCGTCGGAGCGCAGAGCGAACAGATCAGCGGTCGTCTTCACTGGCGTAAAACGCATTCGAGGAACAACGATCGCTCCCGCATTGTCAAAGCATTCAATCGCGGCGCCCATAGCCGTCTCGAGTTGAAATACCCGAGGCGAATTCGGGTCGCGTGGGTCAATCGTTTTCGAATTCCTGATCAGCGGCAACGGCACGAACCCGCCCCGCGCCCGCAGCAGTTCCTGCAACGCGTCCAACCGGATCCAAAGGTTGTTAGTGTTAAAAAAACGGTGCCGCTGAATATCCTGAAAGGCGGCTTCATCCGCCCCCGGGCACTGGGCTGATTCGCGGAGCAATAAGATGTCGTTCCGCCGCGCCAGGTGGCCTCCCTTGCGATCCGCGGTTGTGCGTTCTGCCACCTCCATGATGAACGGTTTTTGAGAGTTTGCGAAATAGCTCAGCAGATCCAAATCCAGGTTGGCTCCGAGATTGTCTGAATTCGAGATAAAGAGGTATCTCACCCCTGCTTTCAGCAGACGCTCCAGCCAGCCCGACCCACTGAGGGAAGGGTAAAAGTCACCGTGTCCTGGGGGGCACCATTCCAACTGAGGGTTTGCCGGCCAGGAAACGGGGCGCAGTGTATTGGCATCGACTTTTGGGGCCTGGCTCTGCATCAATTCCAGCGAGCGCGGATCACCCAGCTCGGGATACTTTTTCAGGAAGTCCAGCGTGTCTCGACTGGTGCTGAAGCTGTTCATCAACAGAAAGCGGAGCGGCACCCGATGGCGCTCCCGCAGATGCAGCACCTGCTTCACGATGAAATCCAGGAACGTCAAACCGTCTTTTACCTGGAGTAAAGATTTGGCCCGCTCCAGCCCCATGCTGGTGCCTAAGCCGCCGTTCAACTTGACGACGACGGTTTGGGACAACAGTGTTGGGTCTGGCGCTCGTTCCTTTGACACCGTTTCCAGTCGCGGCAGCTCCTCAACAGGTTGAATACCCGCTTCGGGAATCATTCCCGTCTGGCCGGCCAACAGGCTTTCATAATTGTGCTGAAAAGCGCGAACCGCAGTTTCCCTCACGCCTGCGACCTCCATCTTCGTGGCGAACTCCGCAAATGAACCCTGGTCCATGGATTCAGTAATCACCGCCCCGCCCGTTCCAGGGCCCCCAAGATAATCGTGCTGTAATGCGATGGCGTCCGTAGTGGCGATGGTTCAGGCAGGACAATCGGCGGCTCCTTGGGATCTTTTGGGTACACTACCACCAGCGGCACACCCGCGCGGCCGAAGCGCGTCAATTGTTCGGTGATCACATCGGGGGTGCTCGTGTAATCTCCCAAAAGCGGCACCGCGTTAATTTCCTCAAGCCGCTGCCTAACGTTCGGATTTTCCAGCGCCGGCTTGACGAGCGTGTTGCAGGTTAGGCACCAATCGGCAGTGAAATCTACCAGCACCGGCCGGCGTTCCTGACGCGCTGCGGTGACCGCTTCCGGGGTCCAGGGTTTCCAGGCGATGCCTTCCGGTCGATCTTTCGGCCCGGCCTTCGCTGGCCCGGACGCTTGAGCTGAGCGCCAATGTATTTTTCCTTCGACGATACCGGCGTATCCAGTCGCAAGGAATACCAACGCCACGCTTAGTGCCAAGGGTCGGCGCACACGGCCGCGCTGGACAAACTCGCCGAAGATCCAGGTGCAAAAAGCCAGAATTACGAGGAAAATGCCCAACCACCAGGCCCGGTCTCCGTAATGCACGGGTAGCAGGCTAAACAGCCAGAGCGCAGTCGCCAGCATCGGAAAACCCATCGCAATCTTGAACCGCTCCATCCAGGCGCCGGGTTTCGGGAGAAACTTCAGCCAGCCCGGATGCCAGCTTAAAAGGACGTAAGGGCTTGCCAATCCCAATCCAACCGTGAGCAAGGTTAAGGCGATCAAGGGCGCCTTTTGCGCGAACGCGAATCCGAGCGCGATGCTCAGGAATGGTGCGGTGCAGGGCGTCGCCAGGATGGTGGCCAGCACCCCGTTGAAAAAGGCGCCGACGGCGCCGTGTTTCGAAGCAAGGTTCCCCGCAGCATTCATCGCGCCACCGCTCAGGTTGACCTCGAACAGCCCAAACAGGTTCAGCGCGACCAACGTCACCAGCGCGGTCAAGATGACAAGAAACTGCGGGTTGCCGAATTGCATGCCCCAGCCCGCTCTGTGTCCGGCGGCCTGCAAGCCGATGACCAGTCCGGCCAACCCCAGAAAAGACGCCACCACCCCCAGGCCGTAAACTACCCCGAGCTGGCGCACACGCCGCGGCTCGTCTTTGGCCTGGGCTACGAACCCCAGAATCTTCAAAGCGATCACCGGCAGCACACAGGGCATCACGTTAAGAATCAGACCGCCGAGAAACGCATAAACCAGCATTTGCCAAAGCGGGGGAGCCGCCGTTAGGGCCGTCGCCGCTGGGTTTGCTGTCGTCGCTGGCGCCGGTGACATCAGTTCCAGTTTCACGTCGTAGGCGAGTCGCTCCGCACCAGATCGTTGGGTCACCAGGCCCGAAATTTCTTTCGGCCAATCGCCAGATAATTTCTTGATCTCTTTGCGAATACGAATCTTCCCGCTATCGGCCGGCAACCTTTCGGTGCCGGCCTGCACCTCGTACTGCTCGCTGCTGTCAGGGAAGAAATCGGCGCTGGTGGCGGGCAGGGCGGAATTCCACTCCACCAATAGCGGGCGAGAGTCGTCCTTGGGCGCGGATTCCCACCACCCGCGGGGCGCGACGGAATCGCCGGGGCGAGGTAGTTGTGCTTCCCAGCGTTCCAGCAGTGGCGCGTCTGCGGAACCCTTCGGCTCGGTTCCAACTGTTAGGCTTGCCTGCACGTTAGCCTTGCCGGGGACGCATAGCACCTCACACTCGAGCCACGAAAGGGTCGCTTTTAGCTCAAGACGTCCAGGGCTCACCTCGGTCGAGAGTTTGAGCGGCACGAGCAGTACGACTTCGTTTGTGTAAACGTAGGTCGTAAGCCCGGATTCAGGCATCTTTTCGGGTGCCGGCCAGCGTACTTTGCCGGCGGTTACTCCGGGCGGAAGCTGCCACTGGATCTGGGTGGCCATGCCGGAGTCGCCCGGATTCTTCCAGTAGGTGTGCCAGCCAGGGTCCATTTGCAAGCGGATTCCGGCCAGCACAGTGTCCCCGGGCCGAGCCTGATCCTCCGCCAGCAGTAATTGCGCCCGTGTGTGCGCTGCCTCGGCCGAAAGGCCCGCGAGACTGAGCAAACCCACGCTGATCGCACATGTGATGCGTCGCATCGGCACAACATGCCCCAGAATCAGAGCGGTTGCAGCAAATTCTGCACTGCCTGTCCCGGTCTGCCCTTGCAGCGGGACGGCCGCCAAAAGAGTGTTTTGAGACGCTTGGCGCGCACACGGCGATTGACTTGCCTTCTGCAGGTCATTAGGTTTGCGCCGATGAACGTGTTGGGTGACTCTTTGCTCGAGCTGATCCGCCGCACTTCTGCCGAAATCCCGGAAGACGTCCACCAGGCCATACTAGGCGCCTTAGACAATGAGAAGAAGGGCACTATTGCCGCCAATGCCATGGGGATCATCGACCAGAACATTGCGCTGGCGAAATCCAAATCCCAACCGATTTGCCAGGATACCGGCAGCATTCTCTTTTACGTGGATTGCCCGCCTGGCTTCGACCAGCTCTCGTTTCAGGAAACTGCGCGTGAAGCCATCACACTCGCTACGAAGAAGGGATTTCTGCGCCAAAACTCTGTCGATTCCATCAGCGGCAAGAACGACGGCACGAATATCGGTCCTGGGTCTCCAACGGTTCACTTCCACCAGCACCGCTCGCCGGAGGTGACCGTGCGGCTGGTTCTAAAAGGTGGCGGCTGTGAAAACGTCGGCACGCAATATTCGCTCCCGAACGAAAAACTGAAAGCTAACCGCGACCTGGACGGCTGTCGTAAGGCCATCCTGGACGCCGTTCTGCAGGCCCAGGGAAAAGGCTGCGGCCCGGGCATCCTCGGCGTTTGCATCGGCGGCGACCGGGCCACCGGCTACGAGTTTTCAAAACAACAACTCCTGCGCAAGCTCGACGACCGCAATCCCAACCCCGAGCTCGACACGCTGGAACGTGACATCGTGGAAACCGCCAACAAGCTGGGTATTGGGCCAATGGGGTTCGGTGGAAAAACGACTCTGCTGGGAACCAAGATCGGCGTTCTCAACCGGCTGCCGGCGTCCTATTTCGTCAGCATCAGCTACATGTGCTGGGCTTACCGCCGACAGGGCGTGGCTCTTAGCCCAGAAGGCGAAATCCAGCAATGGCTCTATTGAACGGAAGTTCCCATGATTCCACTCACGACTCCAGTCTCCGAATCAGCGATCCGCGCGCTCAAGGTGGGCGACGAGGTGGCGATCACCGGTGTGCTCTTCACCGGCCGTGATGCCGTCCACAAATACCTCCACGAGGGTGGCAAGCTTCCCGCGGGCGTCGATCTCAACGGCGGCATTCTCTACCACTGCGGCCCGGTCGTCATTAAGGACGAGCGGGGCGACTGGAAGTGCGTCGCGGCCGGCCCAACGACTTCGATACGCGAGGAGCCATACCAGTGGCAAATCATTCGCGATTTTGGCCTGCGTGGAGTGATCGGGAAAGGCGGGATGGCTGAGCGGACGCTGGAAGCGTGCCGCCAGTATGGCTGCGCTTACTTGCATGCGGTCGGGGGCGCGGCGCAGGTGCTCGCCGAGCGCATCCAGCGTGTGCCGAACGTATATTTCATGGATGAATTCGGCGCGCCTGAGGCGATCTGGGAATTCGAGGTCGTCAGTTTCCCAGCCGTGGTTACCATGGATGCACAAGGCAACTCGCTGCACAAAGAAGTCTTCGTTGCCAGCCAGGCGGAGTTGGCCAAGTACGTGTAGGCTCCGAAACTCGAAGGCTTCAGCAGGGTTGGTTGGCATCAATCAAGTCGATCCTGCGCTGATGCCGGCCGCCTTCAAAAGGCGTCTCCAACCAAATACGTACCAAGTCAAGGGCCGTTTCGAGAGGCACCATCCTTTGACCGAGCGAGATAACGTTGGCGTCATTGTGCTGCCGCGCCAGCCGGGCAGATTCCGCGCTCCAACACAACGCGCAGCGCACCCCGCGGACGCGGTTGGCGACGATGGCCTCGCCGTTTCCGGAACCGCCGAGCACAACGCCACGCTCACAAGTCCCACGCGCCACAGCCTCCGCTACCGGCCTGATGAAAAGCGGATAGTCCACCGGAGCGTTCGAGTTTGTGCCAAAATCCGTCACCGTGTGGCCCAGGCTGCCAAGCAACCCGCGGATCTTTTCTTTGTAATCAAAACCGGCATGGTCGGAACCAATCGCAATTCTCATGAGCTTGCATCGAGTATGGCACGCCGACGGGCATCTCGCCAGCGGTCTCCTGAGCCGCCGTCGGAGGTTATAGACAGCGGCAACCAAGTTGCGATACATTCCGGGCTCAAGTTATGGGCATTGCGGACCTTCGACGTGAATACAACCTGGCAGGTTTGCGACGCCGGGACCTGGATGCAGATGCGATCGTCCAGTTCAGGAAGTGGTTCGACCAGGCGAGCGGAGCGCGTGCCAGTGGGCGCATCCGCAGCTTCTTCATCAATGTTTATAAATCGCTCCTCCTGATCCGCGGTGTCGAACAAGTAGATGTGAACTCCATGACCCTCGCGACAGTGGATGCCCAGGGCCGCCCTTCCGCGCGTATCGTTTTGCTCAAGGGGCTGGACGAAAGGGGTTTCCTGTTTTACACCAACCACCAGAGTCGGAAAGGGGTGGAGTTGGCGCAGAACTCTAACGCGGCGCTGGTGTTCTATTGGCCCGGACAAGAGCGCCAGGTTTGCCTTGCAGGGAAAGTCAGCCAACTCCCGGCTGCGGAATCGGACGCGTACTTCCGGAGCCGGCCTCGGGGCAGCCGCATCGCGGCCTGGGCGTCGGACCAAAGTCAGGTGGTGCAGGACCGTGCGGCGCTTCAAGAAAAATGGGAGCAACTCGAGCGACAGTATCCCGGGCAGGAAGTTCCTCGCCCTCCGCATTGGGGCGGGTATGCGCTCAAGCCTGACCGGATTGAGTTCTGGCAGGGCCGGCCGAACCGGCTCCATGACCGTTTCCGCTATACTCGACAGGATGACGGGGGCTGGGTCATCGAGCGCCTGGCACCCTGAGCCCAATTGGCACCGGTATTTCACAAGAACTCGAATCCTGAGCCGACCGCAACCTCGGCCAAATTTCACCGGAACGGGGCTGGGGCGACTTGCAGGACTGCCGCGAGTTGCACGTTATCGGTTCGTGGTACAGAATGCTCCGCGCGGGCGCATCTTGCGCCCGATATACGATGAGGCGACTTGAGAAGTTCATAGCGGCGATTTTCTTTGTACTGAACCTGCAACTGTGCCACGCAAGTGGCGGGGCTGGAGGCCGTTCCGAAGAGGCCGACCGCTTCTCCATTGACAACCTGTTCGAGCGGGGCCGGTACGAAGCCAGCTTCAACAACGGCGCGCTTTTCTCTCCGTTTATCGCCACCCTTAAGCGACCGACCGTCAATTACACCATGACGGAGGTTCAGTTTGGTTACATGCTCACGGACTTTAAGGACACGGGCTTTTTCAGAGGTAATTTCGAGGTTGCGGGCGAAGGGTTCGGCAGCGGCATTTTCGTGGGGCCGGGCAGCTACATCGCCGGGGTCACTCTTTGGGGGCGGTATAACTTCGTCCGGCCAGGCTGCAGGTGGGTGCCTTATGCGCAAGCTGGAGCGGGCATGGTTTCGACGGACATCGACCGCGGGATTGTGGGGCAACCTTTCAACTTTAATTTGGATTTGGGAGCGGGGGTCCGCTGGTTCATCCGCCCCCAATGGGCTTTGAATTTCGAATACCGCTTTCAGCACATCTCCAATGCCAACACCGGCAAGAAGAACCTCGGGATCAACGCCGACGGACCCGTGCTGGGAATATCGTATCTTTTTTAAGCGAGTCCTGGAGCTACTTGCCATCGGCTTGTGTCGCGGCGTCTTCCTGTTGTTCGCTGATGACTGGCGCGATCGCCTGCAGTTTGTCGCCCGGCTCAAGCTCAATCAGCTTCACCCCTTGAGTGTTGCGACCGGCCTCGCGAATGTCCTTCACGAAAGTTCGCACCATCTGTCCCCCGGTGGTGATCAGCATGATTTCGTCGGAGTCCCTCACGGTCAAAGCGCCAACGACAGCCCCGGTCTTTTCGTTGGTTTTCATCGTGATGATGCCCTTGCCGCCGCGTGATTGAACGCGGTACTCATCAAAGGGCGTGCGTTTGCCGATCCCGTTTTCGCCCGCGACGAGCAACGTGGCATCCGTCACCATCACCGATTGTGCGACCACCTTGTCCTCCTTCTCGAGGCTGATGCCGCGGACACCGGCGGCGGGACGGCCCATGGCGCGCACATCCTCTTCGGAGAAGCGGATACTCATGCCGTCTCGAGTGATGAGGACCACCTGGTCGTGCCCGGAAGTCAGTTTCACGTCGATCAAAGTATCACCCGGATCGATGCCGATGGCGATGATGCCGCCCTTGCGCACGTTGGTAAAGTCCTCCAGCGGCGTTTTTTTGACAGTACCCTGTTGAGTCGCGAAGAACAGAAAGCCTTCCTGCTGCCAGGTGGTGTCTTCCTTGTTCGGGCCGGTTTTGGCGAGGATCCGAATCAGCGCGGCGATGGTCTCGCCGGACTTGAGCTCGAGCAGGTTGGCGATGCTGCGGCCCTTCGAGGCGCGGCCCATATCCGGGATCTCATGAACCCGTTCGACGTAGACCCGGCCGGTGCTGGTGAAAAACATCAGGTAATCGTGGGTGCTGGCGGTGAACAGGTGTTCGATGAAATCGTGGTCTTCCTCGGTGGCGCCCTCCCGGGTGACCATGCCTATCACTCCCTTGCCGCCGCGCCGTTGGGCGCGATACGAACTGACGTTCGTGCGTTTGATCAAGCCGCTATGGGTCAGCGTAATGATGACGCCCTCATTGGCAATCAGGTCCTCGATCGCGATTTCGCCTTCGTCGGGCACGAGTTCGGTCAACCGCGGTGTGGCGTACTTTTCCTTGATGACCTGCAGTTCGGCTTTGATGATCGCCAGCACGCGCGCTTCTTTGGCCAGGATATCGAGCAAGTCCTTGATGCGTTCGAGCAAGTCGCGGTACTCCGCCCTGACCTTATCGATTTCCAGGCCGGTCAACTGGTATAAGCGCAGCTCCAGGATGGCGTTGGCCTGCGCCTCGCTGAAGGAGTAACGGCCGCTGGTCAACCGGGCTTCGCTGCGGATGAGGATGCCGAGTTTCTCGACCTGCGCCCGCGTAAAATCGAACGCCAGGAGCTTGATCTTCGCTTCCTCGCGGGTCGCAGAGCTGCGGATGATCCGGATGAAGTCATCCAGGTTCGACAGCGCGATCAGATAGCCCTCGAGGGTTTCGGCGCGCTCCTCGGCCTTGCGCAGCTCGAACCTGGTCCGCCGAACAATCACCTCGCGGCGATGCTCGATGTAGCAGTTGATGAGCGGCTGCAAGCCCAGCGTTTTGGGCCGGCCATGATCGATGGCCAGGGCGTTGACCGCGAAGCTGGTCTCCAGGGCGGTGTGCCTGTAGAGATTGTTGATCACGACTTTGGGGATCGCGTCCCGCTTGATTTCAATCACGACCCGGGTGTTCTCGTCCGACTCGTCGCGAACGGCGGTGATATCCGTGATGATTTTCTCGTTGACCAGTTCAGCGATGCGCTCGACCAGCACGGCCCGATTGACGTTAAAGGGTATTTCGGTGATGACGATCTGCTCGCGACCGCCTTTGAGTTGCTCCATGCCGACCTTGCCGCGCACTTTGACGCTGCCGCGACCGGTGGTAAAATAGTCCTTGATCCCTTCCAGGCCCAGGAGCATGCAACCGGTCGGAAAGTCCGGCCCTTTGACGTGCTTCATCAACTCCTTGAGCGTGATACCCGGATTGTCGATTTGCGCGCAGATGCCATCGATAATTTCGCCGAGGTTGTGGGGAGGGATGTTGGTGGCCATGCCGACCGCGATGCCGGTGCCGCCGTTTATCAGAAGGTTTGGGAACGCGGCGGGGAATACGGTGGGCTCCGTCAAGCGTTCATCATAGTTCGGGACGAAATCCACCGTGTCCTTCTCCATGTCCTGCATGAGCGTGCCGCCGAGGGCGGTCAGGCGCGCCTCGGTGTAACGCATGGCCGCCGGGGGGTCGCCTTCGACCGAACCGAAGTTTCCTTGAGGGTCAACCAGGCGGTCGCGCATGGCCCAGGGCTGGGCCATGTGGACCAGGGTGGGATAGATGACCGCCTCGCCATGCGGATGATAGTTACCGGAGGTATCGCCGCAGATCTTGGCACACTTCATGTGCTTTTTAGGCGGATAAAGGCCAAGCTCATGCATCGCGTAGAGAATCCGGCGCTGGGAGGGCTTCAAGCCATCGCGCACGTCGGGCAGCGCGCGTGAAATGATGACCGACATCGAGTAATCGAGGAATGAATTCTTGATCTCGTCGGCGACGTTGATTTTCGCGATCTTTTCGTTCGCCGCGAACAACGGGGTACTGCCCGGGGGCGGGCTGGTTGAATCGTTTGGTTGGTTTTCGTCAGGCATAAGGAAAAATGGCTGATCAGCGGTTCTCTTCCGACCGGCGAGTGACCTCGATCAGGCTGGCCGGGAGCAACCCGATGGCGAACTGTTCGCAGGCGGCGCGCATTCGGGCATCGGTGGTCGAGAGCGAGCCGCAGTGGTGCAAGTCACAAGTCGCCACATGAAGCGCGTCGAGCGTTCGCAGTGGAATGCGGGGATGACAGGCCAATTGCATGGCGCCCGCGCGCTCCAGCACCTGGCGGTGGAGCGGAAACAGCCGCACCAGGTCATCCTCCACCATGGAAGCAAATTTCTCACCGGCGCTAATGCGTTCGCGCGCGACAATATGCCCCGCCCGCTCTTTGGCGAGCAGAGCGGAACGCACCTCTGCAAGCGCCAGCTCCGAGGTTTCGAAGTGGTGACCGACGAGCGCGGTGTCATACCAGTCACTGTCCGGCTCGCGCACGAGCAGCTTGACCAGGATGGAAGTGTCTAAATACATGCTCACCAGCCCCGGGAGTCGCGATCTTCGCGAACCAGAGCCTCGGCGGAAGGTCCGCCATGCACGGGTTGTTCGAGCAGAAAAGCACCCATCCCTGCGAATGGTTTTCGGCCATGTCCGGCCGACACGGGCGACAGGACTGCCTTCGGCACACCATCGCTGGTGATGGTGACCAGATGACCTTGAGCGACCAATTCGAGGAGCGCTGATAATTTGGCTTTGGCCGCGCGCACGGGGATCGCGAGGCCGACTCCCGGCAGAGCCATTGCTTCCTTCAAAGCGAGCGGAGAGGTTTGACCCCTGGACCTTGGCCATTTCGTTGAACGTTTCGGTTTCATGACAATCAATGTAGTCACATGCGACCACAATTGTCAAGCGGCAGATTCAAACGTCCAAATTCCTCACGTTCAGCGCATTATCTTCGATGAATTGGCGGCGCGGTTCGACTTCCTCCCCCATGAGCTTCGTAAACATTTCTTCGGCTTCGACGGCATCGGTGAGATCGATCCGGAGGAGTTTGCGACGGGCAGGGTTCATGGTGGTTTCAAAAAGTTCCTTTGGGTTCATTTCGCCCAAGCCTTTGAACCGTTTAATCTGGAGCCCGCGACGGCCGACCTCCTTGATGGCCGAGAGAATTTCCGGGATGGAGAAGAGCGGTTTGACCTGCTGTTTGTCTCCTTCGCCTTCGAGCAGCTCGAACAGCGGTTTATCCTGGGCGGAATAGTGCTCGACGCTAAAGCCCTTGCGCGCCAGTTTCTCGAGGACCTCCTTAATGGCCTGGCTCTCGTAGAGTTCCTCGTGGCGAGCGCGACGAGTCGCGCCGTTCTTCGCCCGCTCAATCAGCGAAGTATCGCTTTCCTCCTCGCCGGAGAGGCCCAGATCGAGGTCGGGGTTTTCCTCGGCGAATTTGCCGAGCGCTTCGTTGTCGTGGAAGTAGTGAACGGTTTCTTCGTTACCCTGGCGCACCTTAACGAGGTGCTGCGGCAGTTCGTGCGTTTTTGAATGGCGATGCTCGAGGTAAACGGCGAAATCGCCGCCTTTGCGGCGCAGGCCATTGGCGTACTTGTCGAGCGCCTCGAGCAGTTCGAGGATTTCGCTGAGTTGCTTTTGGGAAAGCTCTTTGTCGTCCTGGACGTTCCGCAGGCGGACCTCTTCGGTGCCGAGCTGGATAAGAATCCGGTTCAACTGCGCGTCGTCATCGACATATTCGACGCGCTTTTTACGCGCGATTTGATAGAGCGGCGGCTGGGCGATATAAACAAACCCACGCTTCACGAGTTCGGGCATCTGGCGGTAGAAGAACGTGAGCAGAAGGGTGCGGATGTGCGACCCGTCCACGTCGGCATCGGTCATGATAATGATCTTGTGGTAGCGCAGCTTTTCGAGATTAAAGGCCCCCTCACTATCGCCATCGCCGATGCCGGTGCCGACCGCGGTAATCATGGTCCGGATTTCATTGTTCTGGAGGACCTTATCCAGGCGGGCCTTTTCGACGTTAATGAGTTTGCCGCGAATCGGCAGGATCGCCTGGAACTTGCGGTCCCGCCCCTGTTTGGCCGAGCCGCCGGCGGAATCGCCTTCGACAATGTAAAGCTCGGTGTTGGCCGGGTCGCGGTCGGAGCAATCGGCGAGTTTGCCGGGCAGGCCGCCACCGGTCAAAGCGCCTTTGCGGACAGTCTCACGGGCCTTCCGGGCCGCCTCGCGCGCGCGCGCCGCCAGCAGCCCTTTTTCCACGACCTTTTTCGCCACCGGCGGACTGGCGTCGAAAAAGGTCATCAACCCGTCGTAAATGACCGATGACACCAGGCCGTCGATTTCGGTATTGACCAGTTTGACCTTCGTTTGGGATTCGAACCGGGGGTTAGGGAGTTTGACGCTGAGGACGCATACCAAACCTTCGCGGACATCATCCCCGGAAATGGCCGGGTCTTTTTCTTTGAGCAGTTCGTTTTGTTTCGCGTACTGGTTGATGGCGCGGGTCAGCGCGGAGCGAAACCCGGTGAGGTGCGTGCCGCCATCGGGATTGGGAATGGAGTTGGCGAAACAAAGGATTTGATCGTTATAACTGTCGTTGTATTGCATCACGCAATCAACGAACACCTCGTCCTTCTGGCGGCTGATGACGATGGGTTTGGGATGCAGCACCTGTTTGTTCCGGCCAAGCTGCTTGACGAATTCCGCAATGCCGTCGCGGTATACGAACCGTTCGGTTTTCTCAACCCGTTCGTCCGAGAGAGTGATTTCGATGCCCGGGTTCAGGAAGGCGAGCTCGCGCATCCGGTTGGCCAGGATCTCGAACTTGAACTCGGTCGTGATAGTAAAGATGGTCGGGTCGGGCTTGAACGTGATGAGCGTGCCGGTGCCCTTGGATTTGCCGATGACCTGAAGCTTCTCGGTCGTGACGCCGCGGGCAAACTGCATGGCATAGACTTTGCCGTCGCGGGACACCTCGACTTTGAACCAATCGGACAGCGCGTTGACGCACTTGGCGCCCACGCCGTGCAAGCCGCCGGAATATTTGTAGGCGCCCTGGCCGAATTTGCCGCCCGCGTGCAGATTGGTCAGCACGAGCTCGACCGCCGGCATGTTCCACTTGGGATGCATATCGACGGGGATGCCGCGGCCGTTGTCGCGGACGGACACCGAGCCATCGACGTGAACCGTCACTTCGATCTTGCTGCAATAGCCGGCGAGGTGTTCGTCAATCGAGTTGTCGAGAACCTCGAACACCGCGTGGTGCAGCCCGCGCTCGTCCGGGTCGCCGATATACATGCCCGGGCGTTTGCGCACCGCCTCCAGACCCTCCAATTTATCAATCTTGGAAGCATCGTATTTCTCCCGGGGATCGGGGTCAGGATTCATCGTTTCAGTTGCTTCAAGCACGTGTTCCTCAGCCATAAAAATCGTTCGGAAAAGGCACTTTTTGCCATCCGTTTTCGGTCAGGGAATTGTCGGAAAAATGGCCGTTAAACACAACTTTTATTTAGGGGTTTTCGGGGGCGGAAACCACTATTAGTTGTGGCAGAGCGGCTTGCCCAAACCTATACCTTGGGCTTTTCTTAGTGACCCCACTGAGTGACTTAAGATTTAATATCGCGGGCCTGGAAGGCGGCAGCTCCGACCAGAAAAGTTGTAACCTGAAAGGCGAGCAAGACGCACAAGGAACCGAACACGCGCTCCCAGGGAACGGGGTCGGCGTAAGCCAAAAGCCAAACCCTAAAATGGTAGGGAATGAAGTATTCCTGGTAAGCTTCGAAGAAGGGGATGTGTTCCATCACGAGGTTGATGAAGAGGAATGAGAGCGCCAGGATGGTCGCCGCCGCCGGTTTCATGTTGAAACACGAGAACATGAACGCCAACCCGAGGATTACATTGGCGTTCAGGGTCATGAGCAGATGCGAATAGATGTAGAGTTTGAGGCCTTCGCCGGGGCTCATCAGGTTGAAGATGCTTTCCGGCCACGCGGAGAAGACGAACATGCTCTTCCAGGGAAACCAGAATCGGGCAAACAATAGCGCGGTTGCACCCAGGACCAGAACCAGCGCCGCGGAGAAAATGACACCGGCCATCCATTTGACGAACAAGAGCCGGAAACGGGAAATTGGACGGCACAGAATCATTCGCAGGGTGCCATCTTCGGCTTCCTTGGCCACCAGGTCACCGCCGACAAGCGCGGCGTATAACGGCATCAACAAGATAATCTGCGGGATGAGCATCACGACCGCGACCGTCAGCGCCGAGATGTATTCTTCGGCGATGTAGCCGTTGCCGGCGAGCATGAGCTCGACTTGCCGTTGCCAATGCGTAAAGCGGAAGGCGAGCAGCATCGCATTCTGGGCCAAGAGAAAAGCGCCGAAGCCGATGTAGGTCCGCTTTTTCCCAAAGAGCTTCCAGAGCTCGTTTTTCAGGTGGTGGTAGAACATGGGGCGGGGGGCAGTAATCAGTGATCAGTGTGCAGTGATCAGATCCTCGACTTTCTTTCGTTGTCCATAAGGCTGAGGTAAAACTGCTCGAGCGTTTCTTCCTCGCGTGCGATTTCATACACGGGCATGCCCCGCTCGACCAGCAAGCGCACGACCTGGTCGGTGCCAATGCCGCGCGACAGAGTCACAAACTGGCCGTCGCGCTGGTCGGAGATTAATCCCTTCTCGCGCAGCGCGGCCGCGGCGGCTGCGAAATCGCCGACTTTAAGCCGGACGCGATTTTCCTGGCGACGGGTTTCGGCCAGGGGCCCCTCGAAGACTTTCCGTCCCTGATTCAAGACGGCGATGCGGGTGCAGAGTTGCTCGACTTCGTTGAGCAAGTGAGAGGAGAGCAGGATGGTGAGGCGGAGTTCGCTGCGGAGCCGCAGGATGGTCTGGCGCATTTCATGAATGCCTTCCGGATCGAGGCCGTCGCTGGGTTCGTCCAGGATGAGAAGTTCCGGGTTGGGAAGCAACGCCTGCGCCAGGGCGAGGCGGGCCCGCATGCCGTGAGAGTAGGTCCGCACCTTGGAATGTTCGCGGCCGCTCAGTCCGACCCATTCGATGACTTCCCGCAAACGGGCCCGGCTCGGCGGCGCGGTGTAAGAGCTCAGGATTTCCAGGTTGTGCCATCCCGTGAGATAATCGTAGAAGGCCGGGCTTTCGAAGAGGGCGCCGACCTTTTGCAGCGCCTGACGGCGATGGGCGGTCACGTCGAAGGAGCAAATGCGGAGCTCGCCGCTGGTGGGCCAGACCTGGCCCAGCATCATGCCGATGGCGGTGCTTTTGCCTGCACCGTTGTGCCCGAGCAAGCCATAGATCTCGCCCGCCGGCACATGCAGCGTCAGGTCATCGACCGCCAGTTGCGGGCCGAAGCGCTTGGTGACATGGTTGAGCTCGATCACTGGCGTTGCTGAATGGTTCCCGCCATTTCCAGCAGGTTCTTGATGTGCCCGTCGGCGTATAAGAAGTTGAGTGCCTTCTTCGGCCCGCGGGCGGCGTGGAATTTGTCCTTGTCGAACATGAGCGGAATCTGGTGGGGATCAAACTTTATGCCCAGCGCGGTCAAGTGATCGGCATCCTCGCCATTCAGCAGGCTGTTCCAGGCATAACTGCTGCCGGTGTTTTCGAACACTTGCTGTTTGTCGGAGGGACAGCGCAGCACATTGACGTTGCCGAGGTAATTCGAAAGCACCACGCTCGGTGGCAGGTACGGATTGGTCGTCGTCAGCGATTTGTCATTCATGTAAGGCAGCCGGTTGTTATTGTCCTGGACATAGAGTTGAAGCGCGATCCCGATTTGATGCAGGTTACTCAGGCAGGCGGTCGCGCGCCCGGACTCTTTCGCCCGCCCCAGGGCCGGCAGGAGCAGGGCGGCCAGGAGGCTGATGACAGCCATGACCACGAGGAGTTCGATGAGGGTGAAGGCGCGCTGTCCCCAGCGCGCCGGAGCGCCGATTTGTAATCGGCTTAGCGCGTGCGAAAGCACTGAGCCTGAGCCTTTTTCCAGCAACAGCAGCGGCGCGCTGGGGACAGCGCGCCGAACCTGCCACGAAGCGGTCGCGTTCTCAGCGCAGTCCATCTTCAAGACCTCTCTGTGCGGCTGTGGGCGCACGGCTCAAGGGCCACGAAATGGCCGGCCGCTTTCCATGACGCGTTGCAACTCTTCGAGCACCGGCGCCAGCTCGGCTTTGGTCTGCGCTGAACTCTGGCTGTAAAACGTTTTGAGGCCGATGGTGCGGATTTTCCCTTGCAGTTCGGGGCTGAGCACCGGTGGTCCGTTGGTGCCGGTGTTCGGGTCACCCTCGCCGGCCTGGAGGCGGTTTTGCTCATCGCGCAGGCGCCGGAGGGCGTCATCAACCGTTTTGCGCCGCTTCTCTTCCGGCAACTGTTCGAACGCCGACAGCATCTGCTTGAAGCCGGTCGGCATGGTCGCCTCGATAAACCAGGCTTTCTCCTCATCGGTCATCTGCTCGAACCAACCGGCCGCCAGCCGCTCCAGCCGCGCCTTGCGCCGTTCCTCAATCGAGAGGGCATTCATCATGTCGGCGAGCTTGCCGATGGCTTTGGTCCGGGCGTCGCCGGAGAGCCTGGTCAAATCGACGGACCCGGCGTACGCTTTGACGGAGTCCGCAGTGACGCGGGCATGCCTGGCCAGGGTGTAGCCGGCGACCGCGACTGCCCAGATGACGATGACCGCGAGGACTGCGAAAACCGCCGGGCGCCACCGTTGACTCAACATGCGGCCAGTGTAGGGCGAGGGAGGAGGGTTGCAAGAGTTAGGCGATTCTTTCATGTCGGCGAACCTGCCAATGGAGAATCGCTGCGGACAGCATGCTGCCCAAGAATACTGACGAACCTAAGAGAACCCCCACCTTGCTCCCTTGTGCGAAAGGAAAACCCAAGCCGCAGACCATCAATCCGGCTGACAGACCCACCGTCGAAAGTCTCCACCACTCCGTCAGCGAGACAATCAGGCTTGGCAACGCTTCAATGAAAAAGAGTGCCCCGATAATGACGGGCCATGACAAACCGAGCTGCCTGGCCCAGACGGTGAAGCCGAGGCCGAAGCTAACCACGATGAACGCGTACAGCCTGACTTGCATGTTCGTACGTTTATGGCTGTCAGTATTGGGCTTCAGCTTAAAAACACCACGCACAGGCAGAGCCAGCCAACAGACAAGCACCAGACAACCGCCCCACGGCGGCGGAACCAGGTGGGGAAAGAAACCAAGTATGAGGATCAAAAGCCCAGTGAATCCAAGCCAAAGCCAAGTCCAAACATCCCGAGGTCCGAGTGGAGGCAAAGAGTTTGTCATGCCGAATGTGCTTCGCAGGTCTTTCATGATTTGATGCTTATCCTATTCGTCACCCGGACACGAGGCATATCCGGCATCGCTCTAAGGGACCGGCTCAGAAGGTGTGAAAAAAACTGAAAATCATGAAGATTAACTTTCGCAACTAGTTGATTATCAAAGGCGGCATTTTGCGATTTCGAGCCTTTTGCCAATTTTTTCACAGCTTCTCAGGCAGGCAGGGCCGAGGGCTCAGGACAAGCAGCCAGGCGAAACCCGGCCTTGCCTGAAGCCGATGGTTCGCCCAACGCGGACCAATTCCTCTGCGTCGCCCGGCGTTCATGCGGCCTCGCTACGCTCCGCTTCGGAGGCCCGCTGCGCTCGGCTGCGAATAACTTTGGAAAGGGTATCAGGGCAAGGCCGCCGAGGCCGCCGCCCTGGGTAAAAAGCCACCCCACCCAACCTCTTTTTCTCCTTCTGGTTTGGCGCGCCTCCAGCGCGCCAAACCAGAAGGAAAAAAAGAGGAGATCATTTTGCATTCGTAACCCCGGGCGCCCCGAAAGCCTTCGGGGTTGCCCGGGGCTATTATCATATCGTCCCGCCGGGACTTCAGTTTGGCTCGCTGCGCTCGCATACTATTGGCTATCGGCGAACGACAAGCATGCGCGGTGGAAGCCAGCCGCCACTGATGAGCGAATTGTGACTGATATAATCGGCTGGCTTCCATCCGCTCCATGTTGTGGTGTGCGCCTGACATGGGCGTGAACTGATGGGGTGAAAGTCCCCTGTGCAGGAATGCAGTCAGGCTGGCTCTCATAACGGGAGTCAGTTTGGCCCAAGTACTAGACCGAAGCAACTGCGGGATCG